>OGDS01000715.1_pt1 | contig 31758 bp, 23 predicted proteins | sample 1570351 | NCBI WGS metagenome assembly OGDS01 (sample SAMEA2581974, study PRJEB24529) | metagenome | biome: Human gut stool | place: China | collected 2011
AATCCGTTCCGTCAATGTCTGCACCTCCGGCGGATTCGTTCCCGCATCAAGCCGCTGGTTCTGCTGCCAGGTCTTTCTTACCAGTCTTCCCGTAGCCTCAAAATCATTTCTCAGAATCGCGTCATACATATCCATGGCATGCCCCTTCATCTGCTCCAGCAAATGCAGGTGGCGGTTCGAGTTCAGGAACATTCCCTTCACGATTTCCCCCAGGATACCCTTCGCCGTCCGTGTAATGCCCGTATAATACAGCAGGTGACACTTCCGGTACTCATCACTCGTAAACAGGAAGTCCGGCAACCATCTCACCATCGGCTCCTGGTTCCATCCCGGCTGTGTCTGCAGCATCTTGATTCCGTGCAGCACCCCGCCGTACTGATCCTGCCAGCCCCCTCCGGTAGTAAGCAACTGTTCCAGCACCAGTGTCCGGCTGCCGATATCCTGCTTGTCCCAGTTCAGTCCGCAGAAGTCATTCACCGCACCCAGTACCGTAGCCGCCAGGATGGAACTCGTACCCAGTCCCGAACCCGCCGGAATGGCCGACAGCAACGTCACCTCAATGCCCGCACCGAACGCCTTCAGCTGTTCCTCCAGCGAGGCAAACCGCTCCGTAGAGAACTCCGGATGAAATCCCGCCAGCGTCAATGCCGCCTTCGGAATCGAGAACGGCGAACCGATTTTACAGAAATCCTGCAGTTCCTCATAGGTAGTCACCACCTCCATGGCACCCAGGTCGATGGAACGCAGTACAATGCGGAACTCCTTCGAAGGCTTTACATACACCTGCAGCGGCGGCTGACCGTTCAGTTCAATGGCCAGGTTCACCACATTACCACCCTCCATCAAACTGTAGGGTGGGGTATCCGTCCATCCTCCCGCCAGGTCAATCCGCACCGGGCTTCGTCCCCATACAATCTGATCCGCATATACCGACAGACGAGGCTGCTGACGATAATCCATCGTGCCCACCAGTCCTTTCCGCATCAGACCGAAGGCCCGTTCCTCCAGGCCCTTCGCTTCCGCACACCCTCTCAGGTCCATCACCTTCGAGCGGAACATCGCATCCCCGATGCGTTTCAACAGGGGAGTACCCTCCGGCAATTCCTCCGGCAGACCGATACCTTCCTTGACAAACTCCTGTGCCGCCTCCAGCAAATCCAGCTGATAGAACACACTTCTTTCCTGGTTCCGTGCCAGCAGCGACCAGTCCTCCTTGCGGAAAGCCTCCCGCTGAGCCTGCAGCCGTCTCAGATTTCCGAATGCCGAGATCTCATCTGCCGAAACCTTCTCCGCTTGCTGCCAGATCTCCTTGCCCTTCGCTTCACTTCCAGCATCCAGCATCCACCGCAATACCAGTCCCAGTTCCTCCACCGATTCAACTACCGGGAAGATTGCCGCACTCTGCAGATCCTCCTGTCCCCGGATTTCTTCCACCTTCAGTCCATGGCATTCCAGCCATTTTCCCACCGGCATACCCAGGTACATCGTATCCGCCTCCGTCAGTTTTCCCTTGAATTTATCATTGAACCCATACGGCCGGGCCACATAGCCCTTTTCGCCCATAGGCACCACATCCACACAAGCCCCTTCCGGCAAATCCATCCTCCAGTCATTCTGCGGCACACCCGTCACAATGTTCCGGCTATGCAGTTTCCATCCGCTTCCCAGATGACTGTTCTCTATCCAGATTTCCGCATTCTCAGCCGTCAGTGCCGCCTCCATCCGCGCATTCTGTACAAACACCGCCGGATGCGGCTTCACCTTATGATGCATGATGGCCCGCTGGTCGGTTACGCAGTTCTGCACCGCCAGAGTCGATGAAATCATTTCCCGGCTCGTTCCATAATGATGAAACTCCCCGCCCGGCAGCGGCAGAATCGCCACCTTCAGACGGTTCAGCTCCTCATCCACAATCCTCGGATGATTACCCAGTGCCAGTCCGAATTCCGAATACATATCATAGAACGATACATTACCTCCCTTGTCCGTCGAGTGTTTCACCATCAGCTCCACGGCACGGTCACTCAGCAGCCAGATACCGATATCCATCAGGAACAGATAGTCCTGCATCAGCTGCCCCATTTCCTCCACGCTCGGTTTCTGCAGCATGAAATCCAGTTCCTCCGGCCGCTTTCTCGATGACACAAACACCCCGTGGTTCTTGGCCAGTTCCGGATCTACCCACAGTCCGTAACACACCACATCCACATCCGGAATCTCCTGCAGCGGCTCCGTTGCCCGGATATACACATCCCCGCTGGCAATCAGCGTATGCAGCCCTTCCGGTGCCTTCTCCATGATATCCTCATACAGCGGCACCTGCAGCGACAGCAGGTTCTGTGTCAGCCTCTGTCCCCGTGCCCAGCGGAACACCGGAATCGGCGTCAGAATCTTTCCTGAAGGCGCATACCCCGGCAAGCGCCGGCTCTGTCCTCCCGCATGCAGCAGGATACGTTTCTCCTGCGCCAGCCATTCCGTCAGGCTCACGTTGCCGGCTTCTTCTTTCCGGCACGCCTCCAGCAGCCATGCCGTACCTCCTCCCGAACCCAGTTTCCTTCCTACCGGGTCGGAGGTACAAAACCACTCTTTCTTATCCGTATGTGTAATATCGTGAAAACACCCCACCAGGTTCGGTGGCAGCGACAATAATTTCTTCATATCTGTTCTTTTCCGGTTTAAAGTTTAAAAATCCGCTCCATCAGCTTCCACTTCTCCTGAGGGGTAGCCCCCGGAGCCGCTTTCTGGAATTTCGCCATGTGCGCCTCCCATTCAGCCTGCCTCGGCAGGGTAGCCAGCCGGGCATAGTCGCGCTCCATATCGAATTCATCCGTCGTATCCATGATCATGAACAGCCGGTTACCGTAAATATAAATCTGCATATCTACGATACCTACCTCACGGATACCCGCTTTCACTTCTTCCCATACGTGCGCATGCTCAGCCACATAAGCCTCAATCAGCTCCTTATCATCGTATAAATCCAATGTCTGACAATATCTTTTCATATCTCCATCTTATATAGTTGTTTCTGACCGACAAATGTAAGCAATTATTTTCTGAAACACTACTTAACCTCAAAAACATTCCAAATGTCCTGCTCAGTTGTTACAAATCAAAACTAAAATTCCCTACACGCCTTTTTCTCTTCCTAAATCATGTATACAAACCCGTGAAAACCCTTAACTTTATAAAACAGCTATGAACCGCACCCGCTGCTGTTCGCTTTTTCACTCATGCACAATAAAAGAACCAGATTTATAAAACTTACCGATTATGAAAAAAAACGCATTAATACGTTATGGTATCTTCTTCCTTTTCCTTTTGGGTTACTCGTCCCTCTTTGCTCAGAACTCCATAGACGAACTTTGGAAAAAGGCTGAAGCCGCTTTGGAAGCCAACGAGGAATATGCTGCTGTGGCCAACCTTGAAAAAATAGTCATGAGTACCGGCCTTTTCGATGAACCCGCCATACAAAGCCGCCTGGTGTTGGCCGAACTCAGTCTGATGGGAACCGACATGGAGAAAATATATGAAAGCTATGCCTACTTCAACTGCCTTCACCAGACCCAGGACCCTCATCATCGTTACGGAGACCTGACCCGGCAGCTGAAACACCGTTATGACAGCCTCCTGCAGGTTGATATGAGCCAGGGCATTACCCCCGGATTCTATTTCTCCGACAGTCACGATGACCGTCATGTCCCGACCATGCTGGCACGGATAGATCGCACTTCCGACCGCTGGACCGTTTCTCTTTGCTATGGATGTGGCATTATAAATGATCCGGTCAACCGGAAGAAAGGAAATATCTTTTGTGCTGCCGACATCAATTATACCGAAGACAACCAACTGGTAGCTGTCTGGAACGGACACGTCAAGCAACGGCTGCCACAGACTGATCTGGCCCATTCGATGGCTGACCAGTCCAGAGAATTCAAAGCCTCCATGTATCAGGAAATGGCAGCAGGAAACTACAGTACCAGTGATGTCGTGACCGGTACCATCGCCACCGAATTTGTCGGCGCCCTTTTCAACGGTCTGGGTAGCGCCATGGCCAGGGGCAAGACCACCCAGTATTTCCATGAGATGACCTGGCATCGCAACAGTGACGGCTCCCTGGGGGTACTCTTCAATCGTGGAAAAGTGACAGGATACACCGGACAAGACATACGGGTACAGAATGATGAGGTCCGTTTCAACCTCTATAAACTCTATCCCCATCATCAAATTTTCTTTTTCGATTATGAAGACAACTCCCTGATTACCTGCAATGGCCGTATTATGCCCACCTGGTCAGACTATGATCGTTTCTTCCGCTTCTCACCGGTCTTTTTCAACCCCTCCGTACAGGAAAGCTTCGGCATTACCCAACCATCACGGATTGAAAAACTCCATAAGAGAAAAGACATCAACGGAATCATGTACAAAGTCTTTGAATATTATACCCTGTTCGCCGATATGCATACCGACACCATCGCCAAGTACATTCCTCCCTTTGCCGAACTGGAAAGTGTTTATATAGATGAAGGAGAATCCAACAGAGGCCTTTGTCTCGGAAAAGTTTATAAAAGCAGTTTGGTCGATTTCTATGCCATGCAGGTTAATCAGGCACTTGTCTTTACCGGTTTGCCTCAAAATCTGTTGCAGGGAACCTGTTATCAGTCAGTTTATTACGATGACGGAAGCCATCTGTTTGCAGAAGTTGTAAATGGTTCTCAGCAAGGTTATTTTCAAATATTACTAAGTAATGGTAACCGCTATGTAGGAGAGGCCATAAAGTGTGTAGCCAGCGGTGAAGGAACCCTGTATTATCATGACGGAAAAATCCTGAAAGGTAATTTTGATAATCAGGTCTGCCTGTCGGGCGTGCTGACCTTTGAATACAACGGCGTCCGGTATCAGGAAGAAGTACATGATTTCAACTGGGTAAACGGTGTAGATACCTGGATGAACGATTGGATCAATAAAACCCAAAAACAAACAGTCACTCACTCAAAAACAAAAGGAAAATGAATTTTCTTTATCGCCTTGCAATGTGTATCCTTTTCACCGGATTTTCTCTGTGCCTTTTTCCTCAGACTACCGGAGAAATACAGCGCCTGGAAAGGGAAATATCCGAACTGCGCCAGCTTATCAGCCGTGAGAACGCCAATCTGCAGATGATGCGCAATAACTCCCGTAACGAAGGCGATATCGAACGGCTGGCCTATTATATCCAGACTCTGGAACACAGTCTGGTTACCAAGCAAAAAACCATTGAATATTTACGCCAGCAGGAAGCCGAGCGCCTGCGTCGTGAAGCCGAATTACAGCGTGCGCTCGAAGAAAAAGTCAGAGAAGCCCAGAAAAAGAAAAAACAGCAGGAACAGCAGCGCCTGGAGCAGCAGAAAGCCAGAGAACAGGCGCAGCGGGAAGCCGAACAGCGTGCCCTTGCCGAAGAGCGTCGCCGCGAGCAGGCACGCCGTGCTGCAGAAGAAAGAGCCCGCTGGGAGGCCGAACAACGCGCTATCCGTGAAGCCCGCGGAGAAGCGGCATATCGCGACTATATGAATAAAAGTGCCGGAGCCAATATCCGGAACCATAACTACATCGATGCCCATGCCCAGGATCAGGAGCGTGTTACCCGTGATGTTACCTCCTACGTAGCCGGGCGCAGTGCCGGACTGACCCCTTTACAGGCACAGCCCTCCGGAAGTCCCTCTTCAGGCTCCCCCAAAAAACTGTCCGGACTGATGCAGAAACTCCGTACTTCCAATCCCGAAATAGTAGATGCATACATTACCCGCGACGTCCGTGATTTCCTGCTTACTTACTTGGATAATCTTTTTGACGGCAGTCTTGACAACTCCCTTTTCTGCAACTATATCACCGAAAAAATCTGCGACCGTTACCAGGTAAATAAACTCGCCTTTTTCAACGGGCAGTGCGATATGGATACCCGCCGGAAGATTGCCGATGAGATAAACCGGAGTACCGATAAGGCCAATGAACTTCTCCGCTCCACCTTTGACCAGTGGAACCGGCAGAAAAACGCCCCGAAGTGGCAGAAACTGGCAGAAACGCTGAATGACAATCAGTTGATTTCCACCCTCAATATCCTTTCTACCTCCAATGGAGGAGAACTTCCCACTCCGATGGCCTCAGATGCCGACTATTATTATTACCTGCTTCCCGTAAGCGGAGAACTTGCACGAATTTCACAGAAAGAGAAGGGGAGTATGGAGATTATCGATACCGATCTGCGCCATGTTTCCGGCAAAAGTTTCAAGGAATTCTTCCACGGACAGGCAGAACCGCTTACCGCCTACCGGGCCGCTTTCCAGCAGCATCCCCGTATCCGGAAATATGCCCTGAAAGAAGACGGCAGCGCCACAGAGAAACACATCTCATCTTCCGGAGAAGTACGCAAGTACAAGATAGAAAAGCCTGAAATAAAATTCTATCATCACGGCGGTGCCGTACTCCAGAACTCCTATAGTGAGAATACCCAATTCGATCATCAGTATACCACAGACCTGACGTTGAAACTCAGTGTCCTGAATGCCTCTCTTGAAACGAAATACGATCTGATGGAGAATGAAAGCGAATGGTCTTTATCCCTGAACTACGATGCCAGACTGTATTCCTCCCAAAATGGCAGTAAACTGACCGCTTCAGGGACGGTGAAATCCCCGCTCGATAAGAGCAAAGTGAAACTCAGTGCCAATCTTACTCCTCATGTTCAGGGCAGCGTCTCCGTATCTGCCGATGGGCAGCTTTCCGCATCCGGGAAGCTGAAGAATGGAGTATCCTCTGTGAAATTCTCCAGATCCGCTTTAGTTGAAGGAGACTCCACAAGCACATCGTTTGGCCTGGAGGAAGGATCTTCCAGCATCCGTATGGGAAGTACCACCTGGAAAAATACTATAGATATCAAGCCCATTGACAAGGACTATAAATATTTCGGTATCTCATTAGGGGTTGCAAGCAGCCATCAGTATCAGGAACAAAGTCTGCAGAATGATGAAAACCGTTATGTCAATCAGTTGCCGGCTGACCTCGTTGCCCGACTTTATACCCATAAAATCAAGGAAATAGAGGACAGTAAAGCCGTTTTTTATGCCGATTACGAAGACGACACTTACGGAAATCCTGTCAAAAAACCGGTAAGTCCTTCAGAAATAAATAAAATGAAAGAAGACTTTGCCAGAATCATCAAAGACGGTGCGCACAACGAGGATTATGAATGTCCGCCCAGCGACTTCAACGGATTTGTATCCTGTTATGTGATGGAAGAGTAAGCCGCAAGTCCGCCGTATTACAACTGTTTCAGAATAGAATCTAAATTAAATCTTCCTTGCTCTTCATCACGGTTCACTTTTACATGAAATGTAGGGAGCTCATTAAAACAGAGATTCCCTTTAACCGGTAATTTGGGTAATTGGGAATATATTCTATTGATGGGAAAACTAACCGGTTCCTTTTTTGAGAATTGCAGACATTGCCTTTCAAATCTGGACAATGTTCCCACTTTTGTATTTTTCTTTTTCAGAATACGTGTTAGTCTTTCAGTCTCAATGGGGTGTGATACAATGATACCACATTTTTTATATCGGTTATACTCTACTCCGTCCAGAATGGAAAGTAGAGACATCATACGAAAATAACCTGCAGACAATTGCTTTTCTGCTTTTGAAATATTTTCTTCCGAGTACTTCGATTTCAGTTCTACGAATATAATAAACCTCTCTTCTTTTCGTTCGATGACCAATACTCCATCGCAACTATGTTTTAGTTGAGGCATTCCTCTTTCTGTCTCATCATCATTTTTGTATAAAAAATCTGTTTTGTTGAATATGTCTTTATGAATATTCATGAGCTGGCCGTGATATTCAAATACGATTTCTTTTACAGACGCACCACCCTCATCCTCCTTGACAGAGAAAGTTCCTCCATTATATTTTAATAGAAACCATTGGGCATTGAACACCTTGGTCAGTTTGTCATACAAAATCATTTTCTATATCTTCTAAAAAATCACTCCATTCAATTTGTTCTTGTACAGCTTTTTCAAAAGTTGAGAAAGGGATTCCTTTTTCTGCATTCATCCTTTCTACCTTGACAGCATATCCGACATTATCGGTATGAAAATAATAAGCCTCTACCAGTGAGCCATCCAATGTCAGGTTATTGTCCCATCCGTTTTTTTTGCAAAAATCTTCGAAAGCCTCCGGATTATTCCGTTTCACTTTATCCAGTTTGATTAGCAGATTCAGTCTGGCCAGGAAATAGTCACTGTGCGTTGTGATTTGCATCAATGCTCCTTCGTTGATACAACTGGTCAATAAGTCTGCAATACTATATTGCATTTCCGGGTGTGCATGTGCTTCCGGTTCTTCGATACACATGGAATCTTTGCTTAGATTGTCTGTCTGCATCCAAAGGATTACCGGGCTTAATTCTCTGATGGATGAAGCGGCTGCACTCAAGGGTAATTCCGTCTGTTCGTTTATTTTAAGGGTAAGCCCCTCCTTCTTGTTGTTCACCTCCCCATTGATCATTTTCCTGATTTTTGCCGTTTTGGTATTTGTTGTCTGCCTGTTCGTCTTTTGGATGTCCTTCATTCTTCGGTTGTTAATCAGGTCAAAATCCTTCAGGAAGATATCATACATGCCTATTTTGCTTGATTGTGCCTGGGTAGAATAACTTTCATTCAGGAGCGAGGCTCGTCCCGGTGGCAGCAAATAAGCGTGGCTGATATCCCTGCCCAGCAGTTCATTGCATAAATATCTTGATGTTGAATCACAAATACCTTGTATTTTGTCTATTGATTGGAGAACATATATATAATGAGCTTCATTGTTTATGTTAACTGTTGTCAGTTCCAGACCTTTGGGCGCCTCTGTCACAAAATCGGGAATTCTCTCAGAATATTTAACGGTGAACTTGCTTTCCGTGTCCTCTTCCGGATAAAACTGAATGCGGCAAGGGATGCCTGGATAGTTCAGAAGATATACAAAGAACTTCTTGACATCTTCCTCCATCCACAATTTTAACTCGTCTATAGTGAAAGAAAAATTAAATTCTTTTTGTGCCTCCATATCTTCTGTTACTTTGGTCCGGATAAAGTCCTTTAATCTGTCCCCTGAAAATAAATTGAAAATATAGTAAGCCAGAAAGTTTGTATAACTTTTCCCTAAGTTAGAAGCACCTGTAAAAATCATGACAGGTGCCAATGTGATATCAGCGTTTTTGATCGGACCAAGTTCTTCGATATGTATTCTAAACTTCTTCATCGTCTGTTTTGGGTAATATCTATAGATATAGCAAAGATAAAATAAACAATCAGAAATACAAAGTAAACAAAAATATTTTGAATATTAAGGAATGTGTATTCTGAGGTATGATACGTCAAGGTTTTTAAGGTAATGATATAATATTTTATAGACGTGCAAATGAATTTCTTTTTTTGTCAGAATAACCCCCAATTCACTTCATTTGGTATCCGATACCAGACATATAGTCCTTCCTGCATACAGGCCCCCTTTTTATTGTTCCTGATTATGCCTAACTTCACTTCTGATTCAAGGAATTTTACCATCACTGAATACTGATACAAATTAAATCTATTTATCTATGAGACACAAAACATTTATTAAATCCGGTTCATTTTTAAGACATCGTGTTTTCTTATACTTAGTCATCATCGGCACACTCCTTTTTTCAGGGTGTAAGGATGATACCGACACTGTTACCTCCGGCGGCGGTTCCCTTAGACTGACCGCATCCATCGAAGGACAGTCAATCTCACGGACAGCCCCACAAAGCTCGGGTATTACCAAATGGTCGGAAGACGACAAGATCGGTGTATTCGGTACACAAACGGTCAACGCTCCGTTTACCTACACCTCCAGTGAAGACCAGGGAATTACCGCTGTCTTTTCGGGAAAGACAGACAAGCCCGACGAAGAGGTAAAATGGGCCTATTACCCTTACGACAGCCATGTTGTTACCGACGGCCGTTCACTCACGATTGACCTGCCCGATACCTATACTTACGACGGAAACCTGAATGTCCCCATGATAGCGACAGGAGGAAGCCAGACACTGACCTTCAAGCACCTGTGCGGACTGCTTTGCATCACCACCAACCGCCTTCCGGAAGATGCCAGCCGGTTCACCATCACCTCTACCGGAGAAGCCTCGCCGTATCTTACCGGTATCGGAACCGTTGAGGATGTGACCTCCTCCAACCCCGCATTGACCATCAGCTCTACCGGCGGACGTACCATCACCTATCACTTAGGCAATCTGACTGCCGCCGCTACCGGATTCAAGACCATCTTCGTACCCGTTCCCGCAGGAGATTATCCCCAGCTTGAAATCTCACTTTACGGAGAAGGGAAGACCGAACCCTATTTCACCCGTACCTTGTCGCAGCAAACCATCAGACGGGCCGAAATGCTGCAAGTTCCTATCCTGAACGGAGAGACAGGAGAGAGCTATGTGCTTAACAAAAACACGCAGATGATTACAGACGACCAGTTGAAGTACGTGTCTCCCTCTCCCGAAGACCCTACTACATTGATCTATTCAGCCGACCTGTCCAACAACGTTCCTAAAGTCGGCAATGTGCTGTGGGCACCCGTATCCGATACTTTCCCTTACGGCTTCCTGGGAAAAGTCTCCGAAGTATCCAAGTCAAAGGACGGTTCGGCCCAGGTGAAAACCGTGACTGCCCCTCTGAGCGAAGCATTCGACGAACTCTACGTCGATGAAACCGTAGAGATTACCCCGCAAGACGGACAGACACGCATGCCGACACGCGGCTTCGTAGGAACCGATTTTTCGTATGAAGTAGGCATTAAATTGGGTTCAGACTCCCATCAGGTTACAGGTAAGATGGGATTCACCTCCAAACTCAGAGCCAACATCGAATTAAGCAAGGAGTCCGGCAAAGATTATGCAGCGCTGACCGCAGACAACCTGTTTGAAATAGAGGCACAAGCCCTCATCTCCTATGAAGGCAAAACTGAAAACCAAGACCCCGTTTCACTGCTTCCCAAACCCATTACCGGAGCACCTATCCCCTTGGCAGGCGGTCTGATTGTCATTATTCCGGCGCTCGATCCATACGCCGTATTTACCGCAGAAGGCAAAGCGATATACCAGGCAACCTTCCATACCCAGCAGCACAACCTCTTCGGGGCAGAACTTAAAAACGGCCAATGGAAGACCAACAGCCGTGACATCGGAAACAGTGGAGGTTCCCCATGGAATTTGGACGGAAAAATCGATTTCAGCGGAGAAGCATACCTCGGAACAGGAATCGAACTCTCAGGCAGGTTCTACGGCCGTGACGATGCCAAAATGTATATCAAGGCAGAAGCCGGAGGCAAACTGTCCGGACAGTTGTCCATCAACCTGGAAGATCTGGAACAGGATGCCAAGGTAAAGGTAGAAGAAGCCAAACTGACCTATACCACCTCCATCACCGGCAAATTAGGATTTGACGCCTCCGTGTTTGCTCCCGACCTTGCAATTGAAAAAGACTTTCTTGAAATAGGCTTGCGCTCCGCCGACCTTTACGTACTTCCATTGTTGGAGAAACTCAAATTAACAAGAGTTACAGACAGTCAGGGTACCAGCATTGAAGCCCAGACAAATACCACCCGGGAAACCCTCTCGAAAGACATGCAAATCAGTATCGACGTGCGTAACAGCAAAGGCGAGTCCGTACAGACAAGCGAAGACAAGTCTTATGAGGGCGTAGCCCGTCCCGATGGCGACAACTGGACCCTTCCGAGCATGAATATCAAAGAAACCTTCGAGGACGTTCCCGAAGGCGATAACTATACCGTGGTCCCGATTATCAAATCCCCCATTCTGAAAGACATCCCCGAACTGAAGGAGTATGTGCTTGAAACAGCTTCCGCAAGCATTGACGTTCCGTCACGCAGCGAAGGCGACTTAAGGAATTACCTCATCAAACTCTATCAGGAAACAAACGGACCTTCTTGGCCGGAGAGCGAACGCAAGAACTGGTGTACCAGCCGTCCTCTGACAGAATGGGCCGGAGTAAGCGCACACCCCAGCCTCAAGGGACTTTACATACTTGAAAAAAATGGAGTTTCCGGCAATGTTGACTTCAGCGGGTGCCAGTCTCTGCATACAGTCAATATCTACGGAAATATTGATACATTAAACGTATCAAATTGTCCGATGTTAGTAGAGTTTGATACTGATGCACGGCACATCCTTGCACGTAACTGTAATGGCTTGGGAAGTGTAAATTTAATTGGAAAGAAATGCGCACTTGTAGATTTCAGCGGATGTAGAAATCTTACTGATTTGAGTGTGGTAGAAACCGAAAAATTAATTGTAACCCAATGTGCTTCCTTGACAGATTTGTATTTGTCTGGAAATCATGCCTTGAAATATCTGGACGCATCAGCATGTGGCAGACTGGCACGAATTGAATTCATCTCAAATATACCAAGCTTGCATAGGGTAATCATCGGAGGAGAGAATTTGGAATATCTGAATCTGTCCGAATGTACCAGCCTGATGGATTGTTTTGGAGGACATTCAACAGACGACCCGGAAATAATGGAAACAGAAGGTTATGAACGAATCTGCTATATTGAAACCCGTCGGGCTGATCCTTCAACAGGGCTAGAGTATGAGTACACTCTACATATTCCAGAACAAACATTATTAAAGGAAATCAATCTTTCCGGAGTGAAAGCATTTAATAAAATATTGGTAAAGGGAAAACAACTTGAATATTTGAACTTATCCAATACAGGTTTGAAGATGATTGATGATTATTCTTGTAAGGACTCTCACTTGCGTTATCTGGATGTGTCAGCATGTCAAGAACTGGAATCTGCATATATAATTGGAGATCCGCAAAATGTGATACCCCTGCAAAAACTCAATGCATCCAATTGTCTCAGACTGACACATTTGGATTGCCAAAACTCTTCATTATCCGATTTAAACGTAAGCAGATCTGAAAATCTGATACATCTGGACTGTCAGAATTCTTCATTGTCAGAACTTAATTTGAGTGGACTTCGAAAGCTGGCATATTTGAATTGTCAGAACTCTTTGTTGTCTAATCTGAATATAAGCGGATGTGAAAACCTTGCAGAGCTGTATTTGAAAAATACGATGATGAAGGGCAATCTTGAAGATTTCTTTGAGAAAAATGATATTTATCCAACTTCTTATGACTGTCGATATGGATATGCATATGTTCAAAAAGAAGGAACTTCTCAGTGGTATGTTTCTAAAGCAATAGACAGAGGTATAGGCTGGTGGTTTAAGGGAGAGCCAGCTGTAGGATATCATACTCCGGAGGATTTGCCTTGTCCGTTGGAGGATTTTGAAGGCTGGCTTGATGAAAATTGATTAATGTGTAATTTCTATAGCACTCTCCGTAAAGCTTGTAAACCATAAAGTACACATTGTAATTTCAAAAAGTAACAGGCTCTTCTTTTCAACTAATATTAAGTTGAGAGGAAGAGTCTGTTGTATTTATTGTATTATATACTTGACAGAGAGGCAATATGTAATCAAAGCATTTAATCGTAGTGCCCGATGAAGTGTTTCCTGGCTGTTTCCCCTTATCAGGATCTGCAAGTCTGCCTGAGTTGTCCCGACTCGGCACGATTCATTCAGATTTGCTTCCGAGTCGGAACTATTTTTTCTATTTTGCAATACGCACTTTACCGGAGGCTTACTCCTTATCTGCACCATTCAATTCAATCCCATAATGAAGACAATGGTTATATAAACAATAGCGAGAATCAATAACACATATACCGTTAAATTATCTCTCACTCTTCTGGCCATAACCAGTTGCAAAAGCAAAACGAAATACCCCATACAAGCACAAATACTTATCACTCTCTTCTCAATATTGACAGGATTAGACTTGTCACTGGAAAGATCTCCTAAACCCACTGTTGCAATAGCCAGAAACGCTGCAAAAATTCCTAAAATCTGAACTGTATCCTTCTTGTTTTCCGTAAGCAATTCAAGCATTTTTCCTGTAATAGACTTCTTATTCTCCTCCATGCTTTTTGCCGTCTTTTCCGTGTATTTTTGAATCTCCTGATTCTGTTGATTACTCTTAGTCGTAATATAATGCTGGTAGAATTTAGTAGCGTTCAATTGCGTTCTTTCAGCAAAATACTCATGCTTTCTTTTCAAGATATTTAAACTTACCGGAGGTTGCCAGATTGAAGAAAGGAAAAATACATTTTTAGACTCTTTTCCACCAAAATCATTCCCAAATTGAGTAAGATCATTAAAACTCATTCTGACCAGATCTCCATTATCCTCTTTCTTAAAGAAGCAATCCTGAAAAAAAGAACTGTAATTCATGCAGTATGAATCCGATTCAAGTTTCCTGATAAGCATTTTCAGCGCACTTAGTAAAATCTCCGCCAATTGGATGTAGTCAAACCCTTTCTTCAACTTATCCGACTCTTGGCCCTCAACAAGGAAGTCATTTTTTATGACCTTATCCAACCACTCTAGATGCTTTAGGATAAAAGCACATGAAATCATTCCAGACTCATTGTTAGCTTCAATAAAATCACTGATTTCTTTAAGATAGTCATCATTTCTCTTCTCTTTTACCTCAACCTTTAATTTCTTTATGTATCGGCCATACTTTATAAAATGATTGATGAAATTAAAATAAATCACATTATTGTAAGCATAAATCTTTTCATTGTTTGAGCCAAGAATCCCATGCAGAGGCCTTTCCAATGCCCGCGCCAGTTGGTCATATTTCATTTCATAATCCAGTTCATTCTTACAGAGGATTTCAGTAAATATCTGTTCATATTCCCTTAAATCCTCTTTGTTGCTGTCACTGTTCTTATCCAGCAGCGCCTTATAATGTTCATACACCACATTCCTTTTAATATCAGGCAAAAACTGAGAAAGCGGCAAGAACAGATAATAAGGCTTTTCATGAATATTCTCCACCTGCTCCGGTATAATGGCATGGTACACAATATCCTTCAGCGAATACCCTGACCTTTTCCTCATTTTCAGCAGCAACAGGTCATTTTTGATACGTAAAAGATTAATCGTATTCTTCAGTTCTTTAATGTTCTCTGTATTTATCAAAGGTCTCTTCTCCAGCGCATCCAGCACGGTAAAAAAACTGTATTTGTTCGGTGACTCGTGAGAATTCAGTTGCAGAATACAGTGCAACCGCAATAATACCGTTAAATTCTTATCAGTCGCAACATAATTATGATCAATCAGACACATATCCAGTATCAGGTGAAACACATATTGCATGATTTTTCCCAGAGCCGTCACCGTATTGGCCAAAGGCAGCAGATTGGTACACAAAGTAACATTATTCTCATATCCCGTCTGCTCATGCTCTTCCACATTAAAGAAATGCTGTCGCTGTTTTATTTCCGTATACCTTTTAATCTTCTCAATAAAGATACTATAATCTGCCAGCATGTTACTCACATTATTATAATGAATGAGAGGAGTAATTTTCGACTCTCTATACAGCATTATAAAACAGTCGAGTAAATCTTTGCTTAAGAATCGATAATTTTCATTCTTCTTGTCCACTTTAAAATACACACATTGGGAGTGGAAGAAAGATAACAGATTATCTCTGAAAAATCTCAATTCATCATATTCCTCATTCTCCAGACCGAAAAAAAAACTTTCCTCTTCCTCATTTCTGGAGTTTGCAATTCTCTGCCTTTCCTTTTCGATAGAAGAATAATCTTTAGCATCAGTCAAATAATCTTTAGCAAACTTATCATAAATCAGATATTCTGCTTTCAGAAGTGACTGGCAAATATTATTAAACAGACAGATTAAGAAATTTATTTGTTCAATCAAGAGTAACCCCGAGTCAGTATCCTGCAAAAGCAGGTTAATATAGCTCGTAAGCTGCGCATCCTTCGTCCCCAGTTTATATTCAAATAACGTTTTGCTATAATTTGCATAATAGCTCCATAAGGCATTGGTATATTTCTTAAACTCTTTCTGTATATCATCTTCACGAAAGCAGTTGTAAAACCTATCATCCAAAACAGCTTCGGTCAATTCCGATAAGAACTTAATCAAATCCTTTTTGGCAGGGTTTAACCTCAAGCCAATCTCTTTTTCGGGACAATAAATTGAAAACTTTTCCCTCTGGCCCTCCTGATTCTCAGTAGAGCCGATACGGATAGAAATACTCGCAAAATTCTTGATATAATTATTGATAGCTGCCAGATACTGAAGTGTCAAGTTCTTCAGAAGCACATACCCATAATTATCGTTTGTATAGTGTTTTAATAAATACTGGTAGAAACCCTCGTTCAAGGGATTTTGTGAAACCAGCTCCTTTATTTTATTCCCATAGCAGTTTTCCATAGTAGATTGTCGCTTATTAAAATGTGTTCAAGATTAATACCAAACTAAAAGACCATCCCTTAAGGTATAGAGATGGTCTATATGATGAGTGAGAGGTTCCTCTTACATTCACACTATTTGTTTCTCGCTGTTACATTTCGCATAACTTTAACTGTTCTCATTTGAGCCGCTTTATATCTTCCCAATGGCACGATATTTGATTCTGCCAGAACTGCCACAGGCTCTTTTGTATGTTCCATTTCAAAATCGTTACAAGCCTTAAGTATAGCAACCGAAGTTAACCCCAATCGTTTAACGTTTGCTTTTGCTTCATCAGGTAAAATAACTGTTTCCTCTTTCGGAGCCAGATACACCCTGCCTAAATTCTCCACAGTCACTTGCTTAATCTGTGAGTATTTGCAACTCGAAAACGATACACCCTGAGTCTTATTAAAAAGCGTATCTATAGATGCAATACGTTTATAGGCTTCTCCTTTCCTGGAAAGCTGATTGTAGTTGATTATCATAAATTATTGACGGTTGAATTACAAACTTTTGCAAAATAGTAATTATATTTTATATTTCAAAAAAATAATAACTATTTCGCTGTTTTTATCCACTTTTAGGATGTGTTCTTAAGAACATTGATCCCACATTAACCTGAAACTGCTGTACTAAAGTAGCTTGTCAACGAGATTTATTAAAAGGCTAACAGGTGTAGTTTTCATCTTGTTTATATGTATAGTAAATGCCTGTCCTCGGTCAATGTGACGGCTAGACTGAGGCTGAACAATATTGTGAGCTGCTGTTAATATAAATGTTAGCATAGATTCTATTATTTAATTCCAAGTTTACCTTTCTCAATATTTACTTTGCTTTCAAGAGATGACAGTGTTTCCTTCCATAGAGCGACAAACTGGTTGAACTCATTCATTTGATTATTAGAAAAATCTGCAATTTCATTCATGGTCTTCTGGTACAAACCATTTACCATATAACTCCAAACCAACACAGATGAATTATTCCTGTCATTCATGTCCTGCAACTCTTTAGAGCATTCCTTGAATTTCTTCTTATATATAGGTTCGCTCTTTTGTATAGGCATTTGCAATGCAAGAAGTGCTTCAAGTGCTAGCTTTGGATTCTTTTCAATACTTGTTACAAGAGGAAGTTGTCGTTCTAAATCAGCAATGCGCTTATTGTAGCTATCTACAATAACGCCATACTTTGATTCGGAATACCAAAATGAACTCTTAAGCTTCTCAACCTTTTCCTTCATAGAGGTAATATGTTCAGTAACTGACTGATATATAATAATTGTAATGCCAATAACAGTACCTTCACTTTCTACAACTGGAATTTCTTTAAGCATTTTGTCGTTTTTGAATGCAGATCTTTTATGTGTGGTAAATGAATTGATTGATTGAAGCATGTTGCGAGACTTGTCTCTCGTTTCATCCTTCATCCTGGAAACGTTTGACTGATATTCCTCGATTGCTTTTTTAAGTGGTCTTTTCTTAATTTCATTTGTGATTGCTCGCCCACCCATGGCTCCGCCGATGCCACCAACAATACTACCAATTAGTGTGCCTATAGGGCCAAATAGACTGCCAGCAAAGGCTCCTGCTTTAGCTCCTGCCAAACCGCCCCCACCGGCACCAACAGCATCCAAGCTAACATTCTTTAATGATGTCATTGTTCAAGCCTGTCAAAGGCAGAAGTCGTGTCATCATGATGCATTTTCATGACTCGGGATACTGCTACAGGCATTAGCAGTTCTCACAATATGTTCCTGATTATTTTTTCTTTTTAAAATAATAATAGAACCAGTCATATTCTTTTAAAAGCTTCCAATAATAATCATCGGGAGAAACAAAATACTTTTCAAAAGCAGACAATCCCAGTTTGCGTAACTCTTTGAGAGCCCTTACATGGAATATATTAAACAGAAAATCATACTTGCGGTCCCTCTTAATCAATATTCTTGATCTGTTTTTTGCAGTCAACGCCCAGATAAATCTGATTTCTTTAAGTGTCTCATTGTTCAATCCTAATTTATCCAGTGTGTTATTGGAATCAGGCTGACGCAATCTCACCTCTCCGCTTATGCCCATATATTCAATCTTATTTTTGATATCAGGCATAAATATTAAAGGCGTAATCATTGCGTCTTTTCTTTTGCAATTACAAGAAAAAGACGATTCAGTTCCCTCTTTGAGTATACCTTTACAAGACACACACAGATTCCCATACGCAATAGGGTGGGGATATGGTGGATAGACAAAAACTTTCAAGTTTTTCTCATACTTTACCTGTCTGAAAACCACATTCTTCTTTTTCAGATAAGTGTTTACAACTACTTCCCCTGCACTTTTAGGTATCACGTGCTCTATTGTTATATTATCATGAGTCAATCTTCTCATGCAATAGCAACACTTTTCCTGCTGTTCGGCAATCAAAACATCCTGTAATTTATTTTTGTAGGGAGTATTAAGAAATAGAAAATACTTACATTCTTTCCCCTTTTTCCGTTGTCCTTTAATAAAAGCATCTACAATGATGTTCGCCTTTAAAGCAAAACCTTTGTTTTTCTTATTAATGAACTTCATGGAAACAATTATTTAAAAAGTCTGACTCTGGCTAAGATACTTTGTACTACATCAGAGTTCTCTCCAGTTAACTTCTGAATCATTTTTAACGTTTTGTCCGCTTTCTCGTCTTCTCCTGTTTCCACAAAATTAAAATAATCAGATTCCAGCACCTTAATGTCTGCCGGCATATTATTTATTCCCATAGCATCCCGAACAGTAGCGTCATAATTCAGTCCGTACACATTCGGCAACACCTCATTCCAATACTCCTCTTTAAGATGACACATGGATATGATTATATTCTTATTATCTTTCTTAAAGTTAGATATTACCGCGGCCGAATGAGTTGTGACGATAAACTGTATTTCAGGAAATGCTTTCTTAAAACCAGAAAGAACCGTTTTCTCCAGTCCTGGATGGAGATGCAAATCTATTTCATCAATAAGCACTATGCCACTAGGTTCTACCTGACATCCGTTTAAAATGAGGGCGCGCGTGATAATATCAAACGCAATAGAGATAATTCGCTGGTATCCCGCAGGTAACTGGTTTATTGTCAGTTGCTTCCCTGATGAAAAAGTAAAACACACATCTTTCTCATCCCCATGAACCTGAATAGAAATATTTGTCAGCGTATAATCGGGCTCATTTTCCGCCACCAGATTACATAATTTGATAATTCTATCAGAAATAAACGCAATTTCTTTTTGTCTTAGGCTGACATTATTCTCTGTTTGCTTGATGGCATTAATCGTATTTTCCAGTTCCTGATATCGGCTTGAATCCATTTTATCTTGAATTTGCTTAATACATTCTGGGTCGGAAATGAATTGATTGACATCCACCTTCTCTGGCAATCCATTTAAGATATAGATCAGTCTGATTTTGTTCAGAAAAATATTTTGCTGGTCGAAGAGAAGATTCTCCCATTTATTTTTAAACAGTAATTCCCATAATTTAGTACAAGAATATCTGCTGTCCCATTGATAATATCCGAAGTTTTTTAATAAGTCAGACGATTGTTCAAGACTTTTTTTTGCGAAGGGTCCTATACTCCCTTCCATATGAGGAAAGGCATCGGAGAAATAAACAATAATTGGAAGAATAACCTTTCCATTATCTACTTCTTTAATAAACGTTTCATACGCATCATTATACAATGTAGGAGATAAGGCACTATTTGTAGCCCTTTTATAAAGTTTCCATTCTAAAACCTTATCTGAGAAATCAGCTTTGGCTGATATCTCAACATCATCAGCAGTTATACCATTTTTAGTATAAATTTCTAATGGAGATATATTTTTAATCGTCAAGTCAGGATTTCCAGATGACAAATAACGTTGCTTTATTGTTCTATTTTTGGAAAAAATGAAACTTAAAGCATTTACAATGGCAGTTAATAGTGTTGTCTTTCCAGCACCATTCCGGCCAATCAAAACCGTTGTTTCTTCTCCAAACATATCTATGTGATAAGAACTAAAACATCTAAAGTTGCTAATGTTAAGTTCCTTGATTCTGAAAATACTTTTTGCCTCCATATAATTGCTCTTGAATTACATAACTATCTCAAACGTTTTTACTTTGCCATCTTTTCTTTTACAAATTGATACCATGCTCCGAACGTCAAGAGGTGCGATGTTTCGTTATATCTAGTGATTAATTCTTTCAGATATTCAGGTTTGCAAACCTCAGAGGTGTCATCCTTTTCGTACTTCAGATTACGCTCTGCAAGCATTGCTTTCAAATATTTTAAATGAAATCTTGCCTTGTTCCACCTGCGAGGATCAATGGATTCCATATCTTCAGGATTTTCAGTTTTCACATTATAATGATGGAGGTAATCAATCATATTTCTTGCACTGGGATTATCTTTGAACAAGCGCCTATTGCCTAGAAACCATGTCTCCATACACACCTTTTGTTCGAAAATAATAATTTCAAATCCTTGCGGAGACACTTTCCCCCCTTTCAAATATTTATTTAGTTCTTTTTCTATGGTTGCTCTTGTTTCATTCTCTGTATCAATGCATACAATCAGATAATCATAAGTACTGCCACCCTTAGAATTGATATCGTTTATATCCTTTACAGAGTTGACAATGTGTTTATAAATATTCGGAATTCCAAATCCGCAAAAAATATAGTATGAATCATAAGTCAGATTGCGTGCGTCATCAATCCGATGCATATTCGGTGCAATAATGGAAAGCCATTCGGGATAGACCGTCATTTCAGTCTTTTCTCCCTCTACTACTATATATACATTCATTCTACCCCTATACGATATGCGTTAGTCTGGATAAGCTGCATAAAAGCATCGTGCTTGGAATGTTTTCCAATCTTAAGATCATCAGCTGTAAGAATCTTCAAATTACAGTGGTTACGGGTTACAACCTTCCATTTCTCAAATGGGATGGAATTGATGATGTAAGGGTGATGGCTTGTGATAATCACCTGAATATTTTGGTCTGCATCAAGTATCTGGTCAGCCAGTCGGTCAATGCAGTTAACACCAAGTCCGTTTTCAAATTCATCTATAAGGATAATATCTCCATCTTGCGCAAGGACAAGAAACGTTATTTGAGAGAGGGTACGAAACATACCAGAGGATATGCTATCCTGCATAATCCATGCATCAACACCCTTTTCCTTGATTTTCAAGACAGGATACATCGTGTCGTTAAACAATTGTTCCAATGAAAAATCAATATCTTCAATGTTTTTAAAGATATCAGTAAACAATTTCTTGATTGTTTCGAATTGGGGCAGACGTTGTTTGCGGAGTATGAATAACTTTTCTATAGGGCTAAGAAACGGACTGTTGTGAATATCATTAAGTTCTTTTATTTCGTCTCTTTTCTTGGAAAGGAATGGAGATATCCTTATGCTGTCATTATAATTCACCAACTCGAAAATCTGATGAAATGCATTGAATACAGGTTTGATTTCATCTTCTTCCTTCAATAAGGCAATCACACTTTTTGCGGTGTCGAGTTTTACCGTTCGTTGGTCATTAAGCAAAATCTGATCGTTTTCCCTTTGAATAATCAGATAGTCTCCACGCCGTAACGATTCACAGATAATCGGATATTCTTTCGTATTAGGTTTAAAATAATCAGAATTGTTGTTTGTTGTAGTAAATTTGCCGGTCCATTGATAGGTATTGCCACTGTTTTCAAAAGTTACATCCCATTCAAAACCATTAATTGAACTGCCATTAGCAATGTTTGAAATGTTCTTGATAGCACGCAGGATGAGAGTTTTTCCAACTCCTGATGCACCAACCAGCAAAGTAAGATAGGTGTCAAATACTAAATCTTTGACATTCCATCCTGTAAGGTGGTTTATTATTGTGATTCTTTTGAGCTTCATTATTGAATAATTAAAAGTCTATGATATTGTTGCCGATAAAAGCATTTTCGTCACTGTTGTTTTCTTTAAAATATATAAAGTAAACAATGCTGAACTTATGCTACAGACAAAAATACATATTATATTTTTAATTTAAAAATAAGTTTATGTGTTTTTGACTTAATGAAGATGGCTATCGTATATAAATGATTTGTTTATTGAATGAACTAAAACAAATGGGCGTACCCGAATAAGGTACACCCATTTATCGTTTATAGACTTCCCGAAAGCAAAGCTCCGGCATCCTGTCTGCTATTCGTATTTCGTGTTACGCATATCACCCGTTTCCGCAAAAGCCAGATGCATTTTCAATGCATTCTTCAAACTGAACGGAGTATGATAACCCTTTCCTTCAGACAGTTTTACATAATCCCATAACAGCTCCTTGTAATCCGGATGCGCACAGTTCTCAATGATGCAGGCAGCACGCTCTTTAGGCGATTTGCCTCTCAGGTCTGCCACGCCCTGTTCGGTAACCAGCACCCTCACATCATGCTCTGTACTGTCGACATGTGATACCTGCGGAACGATGGATGAAATCAAGCCATCCTTCGCAGTGGAAGGAGTAGTGAAGATAGACAGGAAAGCATTGCGTGAGAAATCCGCTGAACCCCCGATTCCGTTCATCATCTTGCTTCCCATTACGTGCGTACTGTTTACATTACCGAAGATATCCGCTTCCAAAGCCGTATTCACGGCAATGATTCCCAACCGTCTTACCATTTCCGGATGATTGGTAATCTCCTGCGGCCTCAGTAAGATTCTTTCTTTGAAGAAATCCAGGTTCTCATACATCATATCCAGCTTATCCTCCGATAGCGTAAGCGAACTTCCCGTAGCAAAACTGATTCGTCCCTTCATCATCAGGTCAATCACTGAATTCTGTATCACCTCCGTAAACATTGAAAATGCCGGTAAGTGCGTATCCTCTCCCAAAGCTCCCAGCACCGCATTCGCCACGTTTCCTACGCCCGACTGCAACGGCAGAAACTCCTTTGGAATTCCCCCTTTGCGCCATTCATTCAGCAGGAATGCAGCCACGTTATTCCCGATTCGCTGTGTTGTTTCGTTCAGCGGCGTGAAAGGAGCAATCCGGTCCTTCATCTCACTTTCCACTACCGCCACAATCTTCTTCGGATCCACTTTCAGCGTACAGCTGCCCACACGGTCATTTACCCTGTAGATTGGAATCTCTTTCCGGTACGGCGGGTTATCCAGCAGGAAGATATCGTGCATCCCCTTCAGCTTGCCCTTATGTATCCGGTTCAGTTCCACAATCACCCTGTCTGCCTGTTGCACCAGAGTAGGGGAGATACCCACCGAAGTAGACAGTGTGATTTCTCCTTCCGCAGTAATGTCTGAAGCCTCGATGATTGCCACATCTATTTTAGGCAAGAAACCATATCTCACGTCCTGACCTATGTGAGACAGGTGCAGGTCGAAATATGCCACTTTCCCGCTGTTGATGCTGCTTCGCATATCCTTGTCCGACTGGAACGGTGTACGCATGAACACCGCATCCGCCTGAGCCAACGCTCCGTCTATTAAACTTCCGGCAGCTCCGCCGGTAATCAGTCCCACTTTGAATTCCTTTCCTTCCGAATGCAATTCTCTGGCATATTCCGCCAATGCCATGGGAACCAATTTAGGTGTACCTACTGAAGAAAAGCCCCCGATGCCCAGTACTTCTTTGTCTTTGATCAGTCGTGCAGCCTCTTGGGCGGATAGTAATGGAAAATTCATTTCCTTCATCTAATTATTATTTGAAAAATATTTGTTTGATCGTTGACACCGAATGAAAAATAATGGATTCCGTTATATTAATTTGTAGTTATTATATCCAGCATATTTTTTGCAAGTATCTTACGGTCAAAATCTTTAGAAAGTTTTTCACCTCCCTCTTGGCATTTCTTATAAAAATCAGCATTGTCCAATAATAGCTTAAGTTTTTCTGTGAAGTCTGTTTCATTTTCAGGCTCAAAACATATACCCGCCCCATATTGTTCTATAATATTTTGTGCTTCCCCTTGTACTCCCATAATGATAGGTATTTCCATGCCTGCATTTTCAAATATTTTAGAAGGTATTACAGTCTTAAATAAGTCCGATTTTTTAAGGTTGATTAATGAAACATCAAGTATGGAAATATATCGATTTACTTCATTTTTGGGGACTGAATCTAGTAATGAAACATTGCTGATATTTTCAGTTTCTTTCATTTTTATTAGATTCTCTTTTTCTGCTCCAGAACCGATAAATAGGAAATGATAGTTATTCTTTCCAATCATATGTTTAGCACACTCTAAAATAAAATCTAGCTTATGTGCCATTCCATGTGTTCCGATATATCCAATAATCTTTTTCCCTTCCAACCCTAATTCCTTGATTAGTGATTCATCTTTAGGAATTGGCTTAAATAACTCTCTATTGGCTCCATTTTTTATTACATAAATTTTGGATGGGTGTATTCCACGTTGTATTAGTGTTTCTTTAAATGAATCTGTTACTACTATGATTTTCTTTGCAGATTTATAACACTTTTTTTCTTCCCATTCAAAATATTTGATAAATGCATTATCTTTCATTGCACCAACTGTTTTTATAGATTCGGGCCATAAGTCTCGAACTTCCATAATCCAAGGTGTTCTTTTAAAGAGGGAAAGAGTTCTTCCACTTAATGCTGTGAAGAATTGTGGAGAGGTTGCAATAATAATATCAGCTTTTTGGAATAATCCGGCGAAAAATGATGAAATAGAAAAGCTAATAAAGTCAAGAGTTCGTTTTAAAAAACCTTTGTTGGCTGCTATATATGACCATACACGGATAACCTTTATACCATCCATATTCTCTGTTTGGTATAATTTATTTTTGTATCCATCGTATACTTTTCCTTTGGGAAAATTAGGAGCACAAGTTATAACTGTTACTTGATGACCAAATTTAATCCATTCTTTTGCATGATCATAAGTTCTAGAAGCGGGAGCGTTAACTTCCGGAGGAAAATTGTCCGTTAGAAATAAAATTTTCATATTTTGATAGTATATTGAAGATTTTTATTAAAGTGAATTTCAATAACTTTGTTTTTTTTCAAAACGTTATATTCAGAAGATACCATGTCTTCTTTTATAATAATATTTTCATGGAATTTAATTTCAATTTGAGCCCTATCTGTAGTGATTATATTATTTTCACAATTTAATATTTTGATTTCAGGAGATAAATGAATATAACTGATTGCTTCTTTATCAGTGGAGATATAATCTTTAATTGTGAAAAAATTATTATTTAGGTCAAAAGATCTTTTATGAATTTTGTTTTTCCCAAATCCATTATGTTTAGCAACCACTTTATTTATACTATCTATAATAATATAAGTTTGAGCTCTTTTACCGACACGAAACCCTCCCCACACTTCACTTGAGTCTTTATCTTCAATTGTAACAGTATTATGTGAAGCAGTTGATCTTTCATATTGTCGACGAGGTGTTTTATTATATGTAGAAATTCCTGTATCAATAATAAATGGTTGATTCTTGATTCTTAATTCATAATTAAAAGTGTCGGCATGAGAATGTCCAGGTTGATATGACGCAGTAATATTTCCAATATCTATAATGGCTTCTATATCCATATTTGAAGAATAAAACTTTCTATATCCGCATTCTTTCAATTGTATTGGAGTCCATTGAATATTCATTTTTTTTGCATATAAATATAGTTCTGTTACAGAAGGAGCAATATTTATAGCAGAATCGTTAAATAAGGGATAGGTTTTATCTACATAACAAATGCTATCCAAATGTCCAAGCATTTTAATTATTATCTTTTTCAAGAAATTGTTAATTTCTGACTGATTGTTAAATTGAATATTATTAATTGATAGATTATAACAATCTAATAATCTTTCTAATAAAATACAATGGTACATCGGAGATTGCTCGTAGTGAGCTCCGTCATTTAATATTTGTTCTTTTAGTTCTTTTTTTAATAGATTGCTTGCTGTTTTGTAAAATGAGTAGTCTGTAAAATATATTGCTGCAAAAAAGAGTGAATAAGCATCTTCAAGTAAATGATTGCCTAATAAATGATATTCTAATTTTTTTGTAAGAAGTATATATTGAGAATAAAGTGAGCTATTCCATTTCACAAGATACTCTTTAGATAATTCTTTTTGATTTTCAATTATAAATTTTATCCAGTTAATTCCTCTTAAAGCTATGGTATAAGGGGCTTTACCTATATTGTTTTCCGAAAAATCCTCAATAAATTTGTTTATCCAAAAAATGCCATCTTTTAATTTAATATTTGGTTGTTGAAGCCAGTCCATATAATTAAGATTATAGCTCCATAGCATTCCATATCTAATATCATCCCATTTATGGAAATAATCTTTGATATTTAGGAATGTGAAGATATTATTTTGATAACATTGTTGTTTTTTTATAAAAGGGGTGTAATTCTTTTCTTTTATACTATGATTAAAATATTTATTGGGAGTTTCTTTATTGCAAAGTCTATATTTGATTTGATAGAATATTTGCTTGGGTTTGAGATGGATGACTGTATGTAAAAATAATAGTGTTTTCATTTTTTTAATTCAGATATAACAGCTTTGAATTTTCCAGCTTTTGTTCTTGGTATATCATTAACATATTCAAAAATAACTTTTATGGTTGGACTGATCCATTGTTTGATGGCTTCTTTGATTTGTTTTTCTGATTCTATATTATAAGTGTTTCTTTTTACTATTCTTACAATCATAGTCCCTAGTTCGCGTTGTATAATTTGACATTCTTTTATAGATTTAGTTTCTTTGAAAATGTATCCAAAGCGCATGATATGAGCACCTTCTGGGGTTATAACATAATCTCCATTTCTACCTTCGATATCTGTTATCACCTGACTTTGAAGACCGCAGTTGCATTCTTGATTTGAAAAAGTTGCTGTGTCACCAATTTCATATCTAATGAAAGGCATTGCAAAATTTTGATATCCTGTTGCAAGCATAACTCCTGTCTGCCCTATATCTGTAGTAATTGGATTATTTAATTCTAAATGCCCTAATTCAAAGTCTTCATGATATACATTTTGCTTGCATTTAGATGCTGCTGCTGCATTTTCAGAAAATCCATAGTGTTCAACAATAGTAGTTCCTGGAAAAACTTTTTCAATATTCTCTCTTTGGTTATCATACATTTTCTCTGCGCTGGAAAAGATGTATTTGGGAGAGTGCTTAATAGATAATCCTGCTTCTTCTATAAGAATTGACAATGTATTTATAATAGATGGATATCCTACGAAAAATTTAAAGTCTGAATTGTTGATAAATTCTACTGTGTCGCAAATCTTTTCGTGTGTTAGATGTTGCATATTGAACATATATTGGTTTAAAGGCTTGTTGAATCTCCAATATGGGGGAGTTTTTTGTTCAATAGGAACAACAATTTTTCCTGTAAAATTTAAATGCAAATCGCCTTTGGATATATTAAATCGATGGCGCCCTCTCCATACTACAGCCCAATAAAATTGAAGATTTTCTTTTGTCCAAAAAAAATCAAGAGCTTTACCAGTACTTCCACTCGTATGATAAGGTATTAACTGGGAACGATTAAATTCGTCTGATAACATACCTTCCCAATTTGCTCGAATATCTTCTTTGGTTATAATGGGAAAATGATTAAGGCTGTCTAATCCTTTAAAATCATTGGGAGAAAGTCCATGACTTGAATACAGTTTTTTATAAAAAGGACAATGTTTAAAAGCATATTCGATTATTTTAAATATTTGCTCTTCTTTATATGCTTTGATTTGTTCTTTGCTCCATGAGTCTGTTTGTAATAAAAAGTCAAAATATTTATGATATTCATTATTGTAGCGTTGCTTTTCTAATCTATACCCTTGTAAAGTGCATAAGAAATTTTGAATTGAAATGGGAAAAGATTTATAGATGTTAAATTTATTCATTGCTTTGTAAAATTAAAGATAGTATTTTTTTGTTGATTTTTTCGGCATCAAATTGTTCAAAAGAGTTTAATGCATTCTTTTTTAATAGCGAAAATGATGATTCATCGATTGATTGGATTGCTATTTTTAATAAATTCACATCAGGGCTATCTATTAAAATGCCATTTATCCCGTTTTGTATAATTTCTGGTATTCCTCCAACTTTGGTTGCTATGGTTGGAACTCCTATTGAGAAGGCTTCTAATATAATTCCAGGATAGCCTTCCCGAAAAGACGGTAAAATGAGCATATCGTATTGTGAAAGAACAGGAAGAACTTCTTCTGGTAATAATGCTCTTTTATATGATATGTTAGATGATTTTAAATCTTCTGTGGTATATCCTATAAGTGGTCCATAAATATCTATCGTATAAGAAGGGTCTAGATTTTTGAATGTTTTTAATATGATATCTATTCCTTTTTCTTTCCTTACTTGTGAAATAAATACAAATTTTTTGCTATAAATTTGTGCTTTTGGGGAGATTTGCGTTTGATAACGAACGTTAGGGAACCATATTGATTTTGAATTAAATTTTTGACCGAATGCTACAAGTGATTTGGTTTCCCAAAAAATTATTTCGGCATTTTTCAAAATTTGGCTTAAGATTGTCTTTTTCAAAAAATTGGATTTCTGAAATTTTGTGTCAAAATCTCCGGCAAATTTTCGTAAAAATAATTTTTTGTTGAGAATTTTAGAAAGTATAGCTGCAAATGGAGCTATGAATAAATAATCTTTGAATGTTCCATGTAAAAAAATCTGCCTGTGTTTTTTTATTTTAATAATAATATGAAAGAGAATTGAAAAATAGGCATGTATAATATTTTTGTAGTTGCTTTTATTTGTGTCGATAATTGAATAGTTGATATTTTGTTTTTTACAAAATGTAATCCAATTTTCAAATAAAACAACAATACCTCCTGTTGGATTTATTTTGTTTATACTGTATCTAGGACCTATTAATAACATAATTATTTGTTTTTATTGAGTAATGAATGCATTAGGTTAATGTATCGTTGAGAACAAGTTTCAAGTGTATAATATTGAAATGATTGTTTTGATAATATTTGCATATTTTTATATGACTTATTATCAAGTTGATAAAATTGAATTAAAGCTTTTTCTAGATTTTGTTGGCTAGTTCCTTCTGTTAAAAGACCATTTTGTTGATGTTGAATCATATTAACAACTCCGCCTACAGGAGTACAAATTGGGATAGCTCCTACAGAAAAACATTCAATAAGAGTTATAGGCATTCCTTCATATATTGATGATAAGCAGAAAGCATCACTGGCTCTCATATAATCTCTGGGATTATCTCTGTTTCCTAATATATGAATAAATGGGGATTTTAGATTTTCTATTTGCTTAGCAATTTTTTTATCTGTTTTGTTCCCTATGATGAAAAGATCAAAAGGGTATCCTTGCTCATTTAAGTTGATTATAGCTTTAGCTAGTGTTATCTGATTCTTTTGTTCTTGTATACGAGCAACGTTAGTAATAATTTTAGCATTTTTTCGTCCCTTTAAATTTGAAAGTTCATTTTGTATATTTGTGATGTCTGTTTTTTCATTATATGGTAACCTTCCATTATAAATAAGCGTTGATGTTAAGTGATAGAAATTTGAAAATGATTTTTGTGATTCTTCTGAAATAGTAACAGGGTGAACTCTCTGTGTCTTAAATGCAAAAAATCTGCACCATTTGCTAATTTTCCCCCCGGCTTCTTTAGGAGCATCATTATGTACAGTATGTATAAACTTTGGTTTATTGGGTAAAAGAAGATATGAAAGTAGAGCATATACGATACCACGGAGATGAGTATGAACGATGTCAGGAGATATTTTTTTTATTAATTTATAAAGTCTATAAAAAAGCCTATAATCTCCTCCTTTTTTTTTGTTCATACTAATTATTTGGATATCTGGACTAATTTCAGAATAAAATTGATTATCCTTTTCTATAGAATGAAGGATAATTAGGGTGACATCATGATGTTTTGTTAATTCGTTGCACAAGTCAATTACGAAACGTTCTGCACCACCTTGATTTAATTGGGGTATTATTTCTATAATTTTCATTTTTATAGAGTTTTATATAAAATATAAGTAAGTGTGTAAAGATTTGCTATAATTAAAAGGTAAAATGTCTTTTTAATAAATGGTGTCCTTGGTTGTTGGTATAAATATGCTGACAAAAAGATTGTGAATGGGAAAAGTGCTGCATCCCAGAATCTATTTGTGAGATATGATGAGACTGATTGACCACGAAATAAATATGAGATATAAATAAGCCAATATGAGTATTGCAGAAAAATTTTCAAAGAATATTGTATATGTTCTTTTTTAAAGTATATATGTTTAATACTATAAAAAAGAAAAATAAAAATAGGCAATCTTTCTATGATGAGACGAAGCATTCCATAGATATTGACTTCCCACATTAATTCTGAATTAAGATAATTCTCCCCTGACTGTTGAGATGTTTCATCTGCGAAACTATTTGTTAGAATAAATTCTGAAATGTATGTGACTGAATTATATATTATTGGAAAAAATAATAATGATAAAATGATATATTTTTTATTTAATGGAATTAATGATAGTCCCATTATTATGATATATAGAAACATACTTTTATGCAAAAATAATGAGAGTATAATCCATGTTATTCCTAAAATAATGTAAATAAAATTATTTTTTCTCGAAGTAAAAAGAAGAGTTGTTCCATAACAAAGTACGCTATAGCCTAATACATTTCTTAAGTTATGGAAAGTTCCCATAGCTATTAGAGTAAATATTAGACAGGAAAATTGGGTATTACATTTTAATTGTTTAAAAGCCTTTATAAAGAAAAAAATTGCAGGTCTCGGAAAGCAAACATTAAAAATTTATAACTCAATAAAAAGAGGAGGATTATCATGAAGAAGAAATTTAAATTAACTGATCTGGATTGTGCAAACTGTGCAGCAAAAATGGAAGATGCGATCAAAAAAATCCCGGGAGTCAACGATGCAAATGTCAGCTTTATGATGCAGAAAATGACCGTTGATGCAGAAGATGACAAATTCGATGCAATCATGGAAGAAGTCGTACGTGTATGTGCAAAGGTAGAGCCGGACTGCAAGATCTTAATGTAATAACACGGGCGTGTGCCTGACAGAGAACGAAAGACAATTCTATGAAAGCCTGTGTGCCGGAAGGCGCGCAGGCTTAGAAAAAGAGATACATATAAACAAATGTTTATGTGTTTATGAAAATCAAAAGCGAGGTGTGTGGTATGACGAAGAAACAGAAACGGATGCTGGTTCGGATCATCATATCCTTTGTCCTGTTCGCAGTCCTGATGGTGGCGGAGCATACGGGGGCATTGGAAGGAATA
>OGDS01000726.1_pt1 | contig 31325 bp, 30 predicted proteins | sample 1570351 | NCBI WGS metagenome assembly OGDS01 (sample SAMEA2581974, study PRJEB24529) | metagenome | biome: Human gut stool | place: China | collected 2011
CACCCAGATACCACTTCCATAGGAGCTATGCACCGCATAGGAGTTGGTAATTCATTCATTCCTTGTAAATTCCTTATTTACATTAACTATTTTGCCTGTTTTGTAGAGAATATGAAATACTTGTTCATCGCAAATAATATTCTCAAGATGAACTCCGCAATGAGGACATATGTGAGGAATTTTACTCATAATTTGTTTCTCAAACAATGGATTTCTACAAGAAGAACACTCAAACCAAGATGTCCTGAATGGATCAAATGCAGACATTGGCATAATAAATGATTTATTGTTATATTTAAAATTTTCCATATTGTTTTACTTCCCTAAATTTCAGTACTTTTTTGTTTATAAAAATAGCTGCGACTATCTCATTTCTTAAAGTTCAATTTATCGTTCCAATTTCCTCTTCGTTGAAAATCTCTTCTACATCAACACAATTTATTTCTATTATTTCTCCATTATTTTGCTTTATCGAGAATGTGTTTTTGTTTGAGTCTACTTCATACAGCGTACCTATAAAACACTTTCCATTTCTCAAAACTTTACACTTTTGTCCAATATAAATTGTATAATTAAAGTCTCTGTCTGAGCAATAATTAATAAAGCTTTCTCCGTTTATGAAGAATGTATCTACACTTCTGACCATATATTCTGTTTCTCCTTAACTTGTTAATCCTCTGTTTTTCAAATAAATACAACGTTATGAATATGCGACACCGCATGGAAACGCTTATTGATAACAGCTTTCTCATATTCAGTTGGCCTTAAAATTAACTGTACTGTATGCATCTGACACCTCATTTTATATATAAAGAGTATGATAGATTTGATTTTTGCGGATGTCTTTCCATATAAGATAAGAGTCCTTTTATTCCACGGCTGAAGCGGTGGGCTTTCAGAACGCTATATTTTTGTAAAAATGCCATTTATGAACAATGATGATGATAATGACATGCCGGATTTTTCAGACAGAAACGATTCTAGCCGTGTCATGCCAAGAGAGCGATTTATTAGCTTCTCAAGCTCCGTAAACAGCGAGGATGCAAAGAAGGCAAAAGAGAGCACACCCGAAGGCCGTGCGCTTCTGAACAAATTCATTAATGAGAAAAAGGCTGTTGTTGTGTATATCTGATACACCGCGGCTTACAAAAAGCAAAACCGTCTGGCAGCAGTCAGGCGGTTTTATTATATGTCGGCATCTCTTTTTTCAAAAAATCAATCCTCTGGTATGTACAGTCTCCCGGGTACAGCGTAAACAGGTCTTCATCCGTAAAGCTTATCCAGTATCCATCGTCAGGCATTTCAAACTGCATGAGCATGGCATATGCATATACATACCCTTCCGGTCTCTCGCCGCCATACTGCTTCAGCTCCTGCCTTGTTACAATGCCGTCGTGCAGATATTTCATCCCTCTTTCAAGAAGAAATTCCTCCAGCTCAAAGTCTCTCGCATCATTCGAAAACACATACAGCCCATATGGACATGCTTCAATCTCGAATTCCTTTATTTTTTTGTCATAGTTGAACAATATCGCTCTTATCCGCATTTCTTTCTGTCCTTCTTCTGTATCTTTGCTTTTCCAGCTCGTTCTGTCTCTCTTCAAGATTCCTGACACCAAGCTTTATGGCACGAAGCGCATCTTCCCCGGGACTTATTTCAAATTCGCTGCAAGCTTCCTTGTACATGTCGGAAAGCAGTTCTGCATCCGGTATCTTAAACGGTACTTCCTTTATCAGCTTAAGTTGTGCGCTTCTCTCCCTGCAGAACGGCATGGTATCATTTGACGGCACGAGGCATCTCCCCGAATCATACAGCGGCAGCAGGCGGCCGTCTGCAAATGCAAAATTATACAGATGCCTGTCATACTGGCATGTCAGTTCATCGAAGGTAAGCATGGAATTTATGCCTTCCTTGTCTTTTTCCGCAAGCACATTATACAGTTCCCTGTCTCCACATCCCTTTTTCCATTTATACTGCATGGCATATACCATGTCAGTGTGGCTGTCTGTTATGACACACGGGCATATACAGGCATGTCGTCCGGCAATCTTTACATGATTATATGGCACATGGCTCACTCCAAGCATCCGTGCCACCCTCGATGCAAACACTTCTCCGGCAGTTTGCTTTGCGCTCTCATGGAACTTAAGCAGATACGGAAGGCCGTCAGCGATTATCCACGTCTTTTCAAGCATGCCATCTGTTGTAAACGTCGGATGCGCCTTATCTGCTGGAATGAAGCTGCAGTGCGACACAACAGCCCTGCCTACATCATTTGAAAAAAGCGCATCATGGAAGTTTATGTCCTTCCATATAAGATTTTCTTTCTCCGGCTTCAGCCAGTATGTATCAGTCAGGCTTATCGCCATGCTCCCAAGCATTAGATCAGAAAAATCCAGTCCCGCTGCCCTTTTAAGCGCATCTCCAAAGACCCTGTTGTTCGGAATAGTCCTGTGGCCAAGCCACGTCTTGAACCGGCTGTCTGTGAAGCGGATGTCCATGTCTTTCCGGTACACTCCAACCGGCAGCTCCCTGTCATCAAGTACCTCAGTAAGCACTGCGCCATCTTTTATATACGCCGCCTCCGCATCCTCGTGCATTAGAATATAATCCATTGCTTTTTCTCCTTTGTCCTCGTTTTTCTACAATGAGTATGTTTTATTTTTTGTCTGCATCCGGCACTTGGACATGTCTTTCATTTTGTGGTACAATGCCTGTATGCATATTATGCGAAATTTTTATATGGAAAGCCATTCGCGATTTTCAAATCTGTCATACTATATGTAGAAAAGGAAAACAATATGAAACCAGATGCAGTATCAGCCTGCATTACTATATGGATTAACAGGGAAAGGATTAACCGGGCGCGTAAGGGAACTTATATAGAAAGCCCAAAAGGAGGAACGAACTATGGTACTACATTATGTATTAGGAACTATTAAATTTATATTTGCAGTGTTTTTTTATATATTAAAACTTCCATACTGCATACTCATGTCGCTTTTAAAGGCAGCAAACCTGTATCTTGCTTTTACAGCTGTTTTAATGTCCAAAAGCATACCTGTACTCGTATCTTTATTTTATTACCTGATCATATACGCCCCGGGCTACGTCGGATACGACATCAACCAGGACAAGCATTTTGGTCCTTCCCTTAAATATACGTGGGAAGCCATAAAAAGCGGATACCTGATTGACAGTTTCACCATGAAGGCTCCGCTCTGCGGCATGCCGGTCGGTATATTCTGCCTGCTGATATTTGCCGGTTCATTTATCTTTTTAAACATAGGATTCATCATGATTTACAAAAACACTCCTAAGCAGTTCATGAAAAAGGTAAAGGAAAGCGAACAGGAGTGCACCCTTCGTGAAATCTGGGGTTCCGAGGGCATAAAAAATGCCATCGCATACATGAAAGCCGGAAAAATCAACAAGTACTAAGAAGAACATAAAAAGAAAAAGACACGCGCGACGAGCATTACGTCGGTACGTGTCCTTTTTTTATGTCAAATAGGAAACGGCCGGTGTCATCAGCCGTTCCTCTCCTGTTTTTCTTATACAGTATTTCTTACTTCTAGTATGTAATATTTTTATTTTTCGGATGAGGAGGCAATGAGGATGATCTGAAAGGTGATGAAGGACATCAGAGTATATCCGAGCGATATAAGGAGCATGGAGATACGCACTGAAGCATTGTGTATATGTAAGAGTACACATTGAAAGAATGTGTATATAAAGATATACCTATGAGAAAACTGAGAGAAAGATAAGACTGCGCCTGCGGCTTGCGAAAACGTTTGTGTACATTATGCTATACCCATGTCCGCATATACACATGCGAATATACACACAGATTATTGAACGTGTATATTAAAACATACACATTATTATATTTGTGTATATTAAGCTATACATATTGCTACACTCCTGCCATTTATAGAAAACCAGAGGATGTATCGGAGAGGAATCCCGGAGGAAGAAGTGGCTGACATATACATATTCTGCTATACACATCTGATTGTGTACATAAGCTATACACATTAAGCTGCCGTTTAAGCATAATGTCGGGATACATGTTTCTTTTGTGTATATTAAGCTGTACGCTTTTTATTTTTATTGTGTATATAATACTATACAAGTTTCAGAGAGGATACGCAGGAGAACAGGGGAATTTTCCGAGAACGGCAGGCTTGGTGCGTGCATATTGTGTATATTAAGCTATACATATTTCATAATGATTGTGTATATAATGTTATACATATACGACCTATATGGGGCGCGTAAGGGTGTCTGTACGCGATTGTGTATATTAAGGCATACACATTTATATGCGGAGGGTTTTAATTGTGTATATAAGCTATACACGCTTTTAATAAGCGGATGCGGGCTTACATACGGCATTTGGTTACGTAGCGGTTAGATTGTGTATAATAGCTATACACATTTATTTTATTTACTGCGATATTGTGTATATGAGCTATACACATTTTCTATATGACGGCAGCAGGTTTGCGGCGGTGGTCGCGAAGTTGTGTATATCAATCTATACACTTTCTATACTGCTCTCCTATTATTCTGTGTATACTAAGGCGATTATCGAGCATTCTGGTCTCTGCGATAGCGGAAGACAAGGGAGTACAGGTGAGGAAGCGTGGAAATGAACGGAAGAAGCGTGGCGGGTAGCAGTGGGGATTACAGGCGGTGATTAAAGAGCAGAAACTGTAGGAAGCCTTATAAACACTGGGTTTGCGGGCTATATGCTAAACTGTAGGAAAACGTAGTGTTTTATATGCTGATGCGGGGTGCGTGGCTTGCTTTTATACGTGAAGAAGCGGTGATATGACGTGAATTGAGTCGAAAGTGCGCGGAGACACCGTGGTGGCGCGTGGCACTTTGAACGCGTGTGCCTGCAATAATATACATCTATACCCTCTGATTACGGGTATTTTGGGCGTTATGCTGTGTAAAACTCTGGATGGGCGGCTGGCTGAAATCGGGCGAATGGCTTACACCGGCAGATTTTGGCTGAATTTAGGAGAGGAGGTCGGAAGGGCAATGAAATAATGGGGCGTACTGGCCAGTGACAACTGAGTGGCCTGCGCTAGGCTTTGATTGATGTTTTTTGTTGTGGAGGTCGCCGGATACAAAGTCGTGACGTCGTGGATTAATATTTATTTTTGCGACAATACATAAACGTAGTACGAGGTGTCGCAAAATGTTATCTTTCTCATTAACTTCCCATAAAAAAAGCCAGCCATTTCCGGCTGACCTTTTTTATTTAATTCAAAAATTCTTCAATAGTATCATTAATGAGTTTCCGTCTCTTTGTATTATCTTCAGAAGCTTTCTTTTCAGCCTGCTCACGTTCAAGCTGTTCTTCCTCATCCCGATCTTCAGCTTCAGCCCTTTCATATGCCTCTTCGAGATAGTCATATTTCCTTATCATGTCATCTATGTGCTTTCTCTTTTTTCTTTCCTCATCAAGCTTTTCTGTGAGCTGTCTGTTGATTTCACTTAAATCCGGGATCTGGCTTTCAAGCTCCCTGCATCTGGCTTCGAGCTCCTTGTTCTTTTTATCAAGCTCTTTGTTTTTGTCGTCAAGCTCGTCTATCTTCTGTACGTTGTGGGCTGCAGTCGCAAACACGTCTTCGATTCCATCTTCATCGTGAGACTGTACCATACTGTGGACTCTGTCGATTAAATCCATCTGGTCCATCTTCTCTTTAATCTCTTTTGACATACGCTCAATGTCTTCTTCCATTTTTTTGCGCTTAAAATCATTTATCTTAAGAGAGCGGCATGAATTTCCATGTCTTGTCTTCTCAAGCTCAACTCCATGCTGTCTGCATATATTTGAGACGAGACGTCTCTCAACCGCTGAAAATGGAATTTTTGCATTGTTAAACCGGTCTTCCGGGCTGTCAAGATCCGGTCTTTCATATCCAAGTTCTGCGAGCGCCTGTGTCTGATTAATTTTTTTACCCTCATCAGTTTCAACGAACCAGACTCTTCTGATATGAGCATGAATGTTGGTCTCCTCCATATGAATGGCCGCGTCAAGTATATGACAGTTCTTGCCATAAATGTTTTCAAACTTTTTGATATAATCCCTTATAATGCTCTCGAAGGTCTTTGCGTCCGTGTATTTATCATGCTTATTTCCTATCTGTATGATAATTTCTTCCGGACGGGTTATTCTGCTTTGGTAAACATCTTCCATCGTCCTGTTTCTTTCTCCATGTCTGAAATTTTCATTTCGCCTGTTCTGTGCCTCTACCGCCTTTGAGAAATTCTTTTTATAATATTCATACTCCTGTTCTCTGAATGAGATGTTATCATCTTCCTTGCCTATATAAATATTGTCTTTTACCTTTGTCGGATCAATATGCGGTGCATATTTTATATAATCAAACTGGCGGTCTGCATGATTGGCGCTTCCTTTCTGTCTTTCACTATGTACTGATAGTCTCATATTCTTAATCCTCCCCGATATAAAATTCTCTTAAATCATCTAACCTCAGACATCCAAGCTGTCCATATTTTGGGGTGCCCATGCCGCAGTCAATTGCTATGGCTTTTTTGCAATACGATATAAGTGGAATACCTTTTTTATTGATTCGTCCATAATAAAGCCTCGGAGTTGGAGTGTGTCCAAAAATAATTCGATATTCTTCAAAGCCCTTTTCTTTATGTGGACAATTTGCAAAATTTCTGTCCCATGTGGCGTCTTCAATATCAAAAACAAATGCATCCTTGTACAGCAGAATGCTTTTTCTGTTCAGCCATCCGGCGTGCGTTAGATAAAATTTTCTATTGTTAACCTTTACATCAGGAATTACAACAGGACAATTTCTAAGATATTCAAGCATTTCATCCTTTTCTGCACTGCCCAGCTCATTAAAGCTATCCAGTGTCATCATTCCTCCGTTATAAAACCACAGGTCATAATCATGGCTTAGTCCTGTCCTTAATGCATCCAACATCATGTGTTCGTGATTTCCTATTAACAGCGTAATGTTTGGTTTTGACATCACATACTTTATTATTTCTATCCCATCAGGCCCGCGGTCTATAACGTCGCCTAGTACATATATTTGGTCATTGTCTGAAAAGCATATATTTTTTAGCATCTTATAGAATGCGCCTGCATGACCGTGAATATCGCTCATTACGTATATCATCTCTTAGCCTCCTTTGGCATAAGTATGATTTTTGTTTACCTATTGACGCAAAACAGTAAAAAAACAGCCCTGTTTGAAACAGGACTGTCTGTATGTATTTGCTAGACATCAGCGTCTGCGCTTTTTTCTGCATCTCTTCGATATATATACTGATAAATCATGTCATGTTTTTCCTCGTCATACCCTATGATTCGTGAAATTTCCTGCACCTTAAAATCCTGAAGATACACAATCGTTTCAAAAGATTTAAGCATGCGTTTAGCTTGATCCATATCCCTTGCCCAGCCTCGCATTGCAAGATCTGCCATTTTATTGATAGTTTCTGTTGATGAAGGGCTGTGCACCGTAATTGCCGTGCGGCATCCTGAGTTGGAGAGGGTAATAGCAGAACATATTTCAGCACCTTTTGCTTCACCAATTACAAAAACATTTGCGCCTGCAACCAGCGCCATCTGTCCAAGCTTTTCAAGAGTCACAGCCTGTTCATTCTTCTTCTGTGAAGGATTAGTGACAACATGCTCAAACATAACACCTTTTTTGTATGTAAAAAGCTCATCGCTTTCCTGTATTACCAGAATTTCAGCAGACTGCTCATATGCTTCTTCTATAAACCAGTTAAGAGCAACTGTCTTTCCGCATCCCGGCGGTCCAGCAAACACAACGCCACGGCTGTTTTTGCCACAATCAAGAAGATAGTCCCTTGTTTTTTCATCCATCATCCCGGCTTTAATCAAATCATCACCAAGCATTTTATGTCTTGCAACTTTTCTTATATGCAGACTTGGCAAGCCGGATGAATTAATGTACGCAGATGTATACGAGACTCGAAGGATATAATTTTCATCATGTTCATCGGTCACGACCTGTGTTGGAAGGCTCGTATCAATACCATTTTTAAGAATGACACTGCCCATAAATCTCATATAATCATTTACATCCACAAACGTAATATTAGAAAGGTATGCTTTTCCGCGAATTCTGGCTCTGATTGAATCCGGAGCCGTTATCTTGATATCTGTTACCTCTGGATCGTCAATAAGGTCCTGAACCACATACATTTCAAAAAGAGCCTTTTCAATACGTTTGAGCATTGTTGATACATCTTCTTTAGGAAGTCTGTGCTTTCTTACATAATTTGTGTTTATGTATTCTTCCACACTTGACATAAAAAGTTCTTTTTGAATATTTCCTAAAAGAACTCCGGTGTATTCGTTATACTCAGTACCTGTTACATAATTACTCATAATTTCAGCAAATATTTTTATAAACTCATCATATGGAGTAATGGTACCTGTCTGCATATCTTTAGACTTTAAGTCATAAATAAGAGGAATGTCATCCGCAGGGTCATACAGCTTATCTCTAACATAAGTGTCAATACTGTTAAGAAACGGTCTTTCCTTTGAACATTCGTCTAAACACACCTTCTGATATCTCAAATCTGCTTCATGCTTATATATTTCCTCTTCCGAATATTTGACATTTGCAATTTCATCTGGTACTACAAGATTTCCTGTTGTTGGCCCCGTTTCATAATCTTTCTTTATGTTTTCATTTAACTGATTATAGAACTCCTTAATGTCAGGAACCTCCCTGTAATATCTGAGAACCGCCTTCAGCATAATATAATCGCCTTCGATAGTTGAAGCAATTGAAAGAATATCACACGGATTTTTTTTATTTTCATTTTTAAAATACAATTCAGCTGCCTGACATAATGCCCTTCTTCCGTTCATCGAATTATGAAGCGACATTATACATACATATTTTGCGTTGTTATCAACACTTCGGTCTGGGATGATTGACGCAATCTGTCTGTATGTATTGCCTTTTGCAAAAGTCATCAATTCAAATTCTACTCTTTCCTTAGAATTATCAAATTGTGCAGTACTTTTTTCAAAATCCTCAAGTGAATCAATATCATTTATTATATACACCTTTACAGGTTTTTTATTTGTTGGTTTTGTTATTTCCATAAAACACCTCTGACAAACCCTGCGTGAGCTCTCATAATCATAACCACAAGAATGAGTCACTTATGGGCAAATCCTTATCTTTCTATAATTTTGCATATTTTTCACAAAAAAGCTGTCTTTCGACAGCCTTTTTATTAACCGGCGGCTAAGACTCGTAACTTTAGTCATGAGATGCAGCTGCCTTTATTATTAAGTTGATATTATTCATATCATCAGATTATTGTGCATCTGTATTATTGGCACTGTTGGTCAGCGTGTATGTTCTGCCCCCAAGATTTGTAATGGTAACTGTATACTCTCCGACTGCTGAAGCGTCATAATTAAGTACAATACTTCCCTCAGCTCCTTCTGTGGCAGTAAATTCCTTTCCATTAGGATCGGTAACTGTCATTGTTGCTGTAGTTGGTGTTGTTCCCTCTGGTGCTGCACCAAGAGTTACCGTTAAGGTTTTGTTTCCAAGCTCATTGCTTGCAATGAAAAATGCCTCATTTTTCTGTTCTCCGGAATTCTCGTCATTTTCGTTTTCCTCTGGATTGTTATTCAACACATTAAAATCTGTCTTTTTATCATATTTATCACCAATTACATATCTAAACATTCCTTCTCCGTCCAAACAGTAATACCCAGTGTTAAACCACTCTGGTATGTTTATCTTGATTATGTTTGTTGATAAAAACGTGTAATCATTTGAGACATAATCTTGATATGAAGCAAATGCTCTTACATCAGATTTAAAATTCATATTAGTAACTTCTGTTCCGCCGTACACTTTGCATTTAAAGGTCTTGTCTGCAGGAAGTCCATATATTGAACCACATCTCGAAATATTATCTTCTCTTATAGGCTGTCCACCAATTTCGTCTAAAATTACACTGTCCTGAGAGAAATTAAGCAGCTTTGATGTGTCATGATTCGGATAAACAAACTTAGAATTTTCGCTTACCTCAAATTTATATCTTCCGGATTTTGTCTTCTTTAATCCAGATACACCAACCGTTTTCCCAAGGTCTTCATATCTTTCAAAATTAAATTCTTCTGCAAGTTCCTCTGTCGAGTAATATATGAGCACATCTCCATCATACATGGTTGGTATCTTTTTATAGTCCTCCGTATACCACATTGCACGGTCGGTCTCTGCATCAGGGTCTACGTTTGTTGCTGTGCTTCCTTCATCGTATGTTGCATTTCCGAAATATATCTTTTTCGGGACATTGTTATGAACAACATAATACCCTCCGTCATCCAGTCCTTTGACCACCTTCTTTATGTCAAATGTCTGTTCTTCTTTTTCCGTTGTTTTTTCTTCCAGTCCCGCGCAGCCTGTAAGCATAGACATACCAATCACCGACACCAAAAGCCCTGACAGTACTCTTTTTGCCTTATTTATCTTCAATTCAATATTCTCCTTTCCTGTAATGCAGCTATAGTATGATTTTTGTTTCTATCAAATTTGCGCGATCTGACAATATCTGCTATACTTAGTGGTAGAAGATGATTGGTGCAAGCGCATTGTCCATGTTGTCTATGTTGTCCATTTTATCTATATTGTCCAATTTATATATTTTGTATTATTGTCTTAATCTGTCCAATTTAATTATTTTATATAATTGTTTATATTATTCTCGTTATTCTAATTGTATATGTTAAACAAATTGTGCTATTACAATTATTTCACATAATTATACGAACTAATTTTATATGGTATGTTTTCATTGTTGTATTTATATTATACATATATTCTTTAATACCTATTGTGTAATTATATTTTATATAATATGCGTATATAATTAGGTACACATATTTTATTTTATTTATATATATTGTGTATTTAATTGCTCAAATAAAGTCTAATAATATAGCATTATATGTATGCTCAAATATCATTATTTAAATAACAGTATTGATATGTTTGATATATTTAACGAAATTAATGAATTTGGTTTATCTAACAGTATATATATACTCTATAAATTCATTATGCTTATTAAAACCAATATAGAAAATAGATTTAAAAGATTATATAAATCAAAAAGTATTTACAATTTTTATAAAATACACAAAATGGATTAGAAAAATAAAATACACAATAGACATATAAAAAATAATCTGATACAATGTATTAAACACAATATAAGAAACAAACAGAACGAACAAAATTAATTAATATAACGAAACGAGGGCATAAAAATGAATGTATTGATGTTTGCAAATCAAAAAGGCGGTGCCGGAAAGACAACAACAGCTCAGGAAACTGCCTATCTTTTATCTAAATCAAATACTGTGCTGCTGATAGATCTTGATGGACAGCGCAATCTTACAACAAATCTTGAACCCGAAGAAACAGAATGGAAAAACACAATTTATGACCTTTTCATGGAGACGGAAGAACTATCAGACTGCATATATGAGGTCAGAAAAAACATTGATATAATACCGGGCCACAGAAAAATCCTTTCACAGTATTTCATTTCTCCAGAAGATATATATAAGCTAAAGAAAATTGTAGATGAAATAAAAACATATGAAGTATACGATTACATTCTGATAGATGTTGGTCCAGAGGGAGGACAGCTCATGACAATGGCGATGGTTGCTTCAGATTATATTGTTGCATTAGCCGAACCTGGCAAAAACTCATATCAGGGACTTTTACAGATGGCAAAGGATTTAGACAGCTGCCAGAACATCATAAACAGCTTCAAGACAAAGGTAATTGGCGTCTTAATTACGCAGGCAAAACTGAACACCAACATAATAAGAAACAGTAAAGAAAGACTTCAGGCATTGGCTGAAGTCCTTGGAACCAGCGTGTTTAATTCAATAATAAGGGAATCGACCATCGTAAAAGAGGCTATAGAGTTCAATCAGTTTCTGACAGAGTATGCACCAGATTCAAATGTGGCTGATGATTATGCCCGCTATGGAAAAGAGCTTGTCAAAAGACTTAAGGAGGCGAATAAATAATGTCATCTAATTTCAGCAAAAAACTCAAAGCGAAAAAAACAAGTGACACTGATATTAAGAATATCCGTGAAGAGCTTAAGAATGTCCCTGACAACGGTATACTTGAAGATATTAAAGCACCTTATGAAACTGCAGATAAAAGAGAAGAAGAGAACGCATCTGATAATATTAATGATATTACGAAAAATCAATCAGAAACCATTAAAAATAACATAGAGGCTGCTGACATTGCTACATCTGTAGAAAGTCAATTTGAAAGCATACCCGAAGCTGCCGTTCCAGATAAAGCTGACATTGAGGAGATTAGATCCGATAAAACAGTGACATATGATAAAGCACCATACCCAGACGAACCTTATACAAGCAGTGAATCAGGCAGCATGTTTTGGAACTGCCGTCTAAGTCAGGATCTGGTTGATAAACTGGAATATAATATCTTCATACATGACAGTTCTATTAAAGAGTTCATGAATACAATAATAATGGAAGAGAAGCACTTCTACGACAGATATAACAGCATGATAACAACAGATATTATCAAGAAAAACCTTAAAAATCGCTATATTTATGACAACAACAAGGTCAAAAAGGGATTCACTTTGTATCCTGAATGTAAAGCCGTTCTTGAGATTTATCCTAAAAAATATGGCATGACAATGACTGCTTTTATTGAACATATAATAAATAAATACTGCGAATGATGCACCAAAAAAAGAGAGGCTCTATGACCTCTCTTTTTTATGCGCTGAGCTCCTTGGCCTTAGCCCTTAGAGTCTCAGCAAGTGACGTTCGTATTTCGTCTTCCTCCCAGACTTCCTGTGAAACAAAGTCAACCTGCGGCGTAACCTTGCCGTTGAATTTGTTCTCTCCAAGAGTTCCAACCATTTCAAGGCGGTTAAAATCCTTGTTTTTCTTGAAGAAGTCTGCCTGATTAAAGGATATAGCTTCAAATCCCTTGCAGACAATCTTGACTATGTCTTTCTTGCCTCCCATGAATCTTATAAAGCCATCTGACTGAGGAAGAGCTACAACATTTTTAATACGAAACACTGGCTTAGGATTACCTTTGCCGAATGGTTCATATTTGTTCTGTTCCTCCACATATGCCTTGACCAGTGAAGCCTCAATCTCAAAGTCTACGCTTTCAGCAGCCTTTGTTGAATCAAAGAAATCTGACCTTTCAATCATTTTTTTCCTGAAATCATCAAGTTTATCTGCTTCGATGGTAAGACCGGCTGCACCGTCATGTCCTCCATAGCGGTAGATATACTCGCTAACCTTATCCAGATTAGCTTTCAGTTTATATCCTTCCGGAGCTCGTCCTGAGCCTTTAAGAAAGCCGCCTTCTATGTCTGTAAAGACAACAACAGGAACATTGAAGTCTTCACATATCCTGCCTGCGACAATACCTATAATACCCTCCAGAAGTCCTGGGATGTAAATGGTAATAGGATACTTGTCTGCAAGATGCTCGTCCGTAATGATTTTCATTGCATCCTCAACACCTTTTCTGGAAAGCTCTTTCCTCTTGTTGTTGTTGCCCTCGATCCACGAAGCTGTCTTCATTGCCTGTGGATATGGGCCATTAAAGCTCATGTACTTAACTGCAAGCATTCCACCATCATCATGAAGGCGGGAGAGCGCATTAAGCGCAGGGCCAAGCTTGTAACCTATACCGTCAGCACTGCAGTTTTCAAGCAGCCCCATTGTCTCTGCAAGTGCATACATGCCAGTAGTGCAGTAGTAAGGATATATAAGCTTTTTAAGCCCATCTTTCACTATCACATAGTTCTCCTCGACAAGATCCATGACATCACAGACTGTTGCAACCGCGGCCATAACCTGATATTTGCCAAGAATTTTTTTGTCGTTTTTGAACATTCTCTGGCACAGCTTGTACGCAATGCCTGCACCACAGTAGCCGTTAAAATCAGCGGATCCCGGGATTGCATTAGGATCAATGATTATATCAGCTTCAGGATACTGGACCTTTCCATCACTGCTTACATACGCAAGATGGTGGTCAGTGACAATAACTGTCAGACCTTTCTCCTTTGCACGTTTTACCTGTTCAATGGCCGCAATTCCATTGTCGCATGTGATAATGACACCACTGTTGATTTCCTCAATCATGCGGTTGTTCATGCCATATCCCTCTGAAAACCTCTTCGGTATGCGGTATGAAACGTCAGTAAAACCTGCTTCTTTTGCCATTGTCACGAGTTCAAGTGTACTCATGATGCCATCCACATCATAGTCGCCTATAATATGGATAGGAGTATCTTTGCTTAAACTGTTAAGCAGTTCAACAGTCTCATCCAGCCCATCAATCCGAAAATCATCATTTCTTGACCGGATAAACCATTCATTCACGTCCTGAAGACTGTTTACCTTCATGTTACCGCAAAAGAATTTTTCCAAATCTTTTATCTCCATTCTGTTTCCTCTGTTTCCTCCATTCTGTTTTACACTATTCACTTTTTCTTCTTTTCTCCTTTTATCAGTCTATCTATTATAAGAATGATTTTTTTATTTTAAATGAATGGCCTTCCATATAAGTCATTCTATATATCTGGCAATTTACAAAAAAAGGGCACCCAACTCTGGTGCCCTAACATCTGTTAATTGCCATTTTCTCTAAGTTCTGCAAGCTCGCATTGACCTAACGTCTGTCCCTGCTCGGTAAAGCTCGCACGCTTTCGCTGTATTATCATTCTGTTTGTGTCTGTGTTGCCACATTCTGGACATATCCATCCCAAAATACCTGTTTTTTTGTCTGTAACAATGTTCATTCTGCCTTCATATCCGCAGTCTGTGCATTTATCAGCTTTATTATCGAACGTAACAGATATCCCCATATCATATATCTTCTTTATAATAGCGTTAGAATTATCGCCGTTACAAAGGGCTTCTGAGTCCAATTGACACATGTTATATACTGGTATCTGTTCCTGAATGAGTTTATATCTTGCTAGAGCCTCCGACACATCATCATTATTAATAGCCGCCCCTCTGACACCTCCTGTTATATACCCTTTGTCGGTTATCCCGGGGACTTCTCCGAATCTCACTTTTAAGGTTTCAGTAAAAGCCATAACTGTATCACAATCATAAGTTTCTGCAATTTTGTAGTCTATATTGTCAGATATGGTCCACTCTTCAAGTCTGTCATTAATACGCTTGATTATTTTCACTGCGAACTTCATTCCTTTTTCACTGTTGCATCCTTCTTTTCGAATCACCATGCATGTCTCATTCATACCTGCAATCCCAAGAAGAAGAGAAGAGTGACTGCTATCACATAAAGCTTTATCAATAGGTTTGTTATAATCCAAAACATCCAGTCCGCCGTTCTGCCACATTATTGCAGACGAGCTTGATGACACCCCTAAAAGTCTGTCATGCCACGTTTTAAGCGCTAGATGACAAGTTGTAAGTCTTTCATCGAGTATATCCCAGAATTTTTTTGTGTCTCCGCCAGCTGATAATGCCACATCTGCAAGATTGATAGTTACTTTTCCCTGTGAAAACCATCCCTTATGTCTTTGACTATTTGCTATTTGTTTCTCTGAAATGAGGTCTATAAATGGGTGTATATTGGTGACATTCATTACTGTTTCTGTTAAATGCCAGCAATTGGAACCATTTGTATTGTTATCATCCGTTAGTATATAAATATACCTGTTTGGAATATAAGACATATTTTTCTGTTTATCTGCAGCTTCCTGACTTAGAAACTCTTCTGTCATCATAATAAAGTTTTGCTTGTCATCCTCTTTACCCACATCATTCAGGTTAATCACTATGGATATTTTATGTCCTTTCTCATTTGTCTCAATGTTTATAACGTCTCTTAGGAGTCTAATGCCAAATGAGATCTCCTGCTGTAATGTTTCGATGCCTTTATCTGCCTCATCGCCCTGAGTTCTCAAAAATGCTGCTAATGGAGCTATTGAGAAAGCAAGGTTTCCATACTGAATATCAAAAGCATGTACAATAACATACGCTGTCACCCTGCATGCATCAACGAAATTGTCAGGTTTCTGAATGCCGCCTGATATGAAGCAGCCCTTATTAAAGACTTTGCCTAAATCTATATAACTGTCGCATATCATGCTCTCTGCGAAATGGCTGGTTCCATGAAAGTAAAGCAGTCCATCCCTCTGAGCTTCCGATATGAATCCCGGTAAAAGATGCCTCCATGCGATATCATAAGCAACCTTATCTGAGAATTCCTTCTGTCTGCACTTGCCAAGATTATTACTTTCCGTTAAAGATAAGACATTGCTGTCCATATTGGTTAACTGCCTAAGCTTTTTGTGCTCGTAACGATAGGCCATATAATGCTGCGCTACCTCATATGCTGCACACTGCATTATTCCCATCTCGACGAAATCCTGTATTTCCTCTATCGTTGGAACATCGGGCATATTTTGACATCTCAGTTCTACGCGATCCGCAATGACATCCATCTGATGCCTCGTCAGTTTTACATCATCTGGAACGGTGTCGTTTGCCTTTGAGACTGCAGCTATAATCTTAGAACTGTTGAACTCCTCCTCGAGCCCATTTCTCTTTATAATGTTCACTAAGTATCCTCCTCAAAATTTTCATGCATTATTCCATGGTTTTCTATGAGTATGATTTTTGTTTTAAATCATAGCACTCTGCCTGCCATCAGCTACAGGGGACCGGTACTAAAAAATCATGTCTTGTCCTAGCTGCATGCATTTTGGATATTCGCTCGCGCGATGTGCATAGCACATATAATACTTTATGGTCTGAATTTTTGGAGCAGACGCATTTAAAACGATGAATAGCTCCTAAAGCTCTGAATTTATTGAACTTTATTATGCCATCCACTATTTTTTTGCGAAGAGAGAGGGCATTTGATACAATAGCATCTCTTGCCTTTGCCCTTATTTTTGATGATTCATTTGCTTTGATGTCACGTCTGACTGTAGATATGCCGACTTTAAGTATGACAGCAATTTCCTTAGCGGACTTTCCTGCATGATAATAGTGGTTGACCATTGCACGTCTTGCATTAACCTCATCTTTTTTCTTTGCTTTTCCCTGCTCATTTAATTTTTTCTCATAATATGCCCTATTAATCTCCCGTTTTGTTTTTTTGTCAACAGCCTTTTTATGTGTATTAAAATTGTCGTATTCCTCTTCGCTGATGCCTGTTTTTGCACAGAATACAGTTGTTGTCATCTTATATCCGTTTCTATCTGCATAAATCTTCGCAGATTTAGTTGCTTTTTCCGTCTCTCTTGCACTTAATGGCTCTGAAAAATGGCTGTTTAAGGACATTGTCATTTCTAAAGCTTTTTCATTTCCGAAAAGAAGGCATGCATAATAACGGTACACAAAAAGGATAATCTCCCTATGTCCCGTCTGTTCCGGTTCATTGTATATATGCTGTTCGATTAATGCAGCTCGTTTTTTGTACATTTTAAAATACGGATCGTTTATATTCTCAGTTAAATACTCAGCACTGTCATTTTCCAATGCGCTGTCATAGAAAAATGTTGCCTGCTGGCCTTCGTTGTCTTCATTAAACTTGTCTGGTGTATAGTATTTGCGTATAAACTTATCAGCTTCGTGATAGTATTTTGTATTCTTAGGCAGTGGAATACTATTCTGTTTTGCCAAATCCCTGCAAAATTCAAGCTGCTTTTCGCTTGCCTTGCCATATTTTGCATGTCTGTATTTTATGTAATTATTTTTTATGTACTTTTCAATTTCTCTTTTATATGTAATAGGTGTATTATCACCAAAAAAAATCTGCATATTATCAATCAGCTGAAACTGCCTGTCAGATGCGTCTTTTCTGCCGCGCATAAAAATATCAATTTCATCAAGCGTGTAAGAGAAGTCAGGATTTGAATATATCACGTTAACCTGCATCTTGCATTTTGTGTTGAATGAGCCCGGAACACGTAGAATTCTTGCTGTATCACCCGCAATCCCTTCGTCGGCACAAAAATCTTTAAGCTTATCATTAAGCCTTTTGTTGATTCTTTTCCATCTTTTAGCTGCGTTTATAGAGACTTTATTTTTCGCATCTGTGTTGCGGCCTGATATAAGCTTCCATAATAAGTAAAAGCCTCGTCCTGAAAAAATCACAACAGTAGGATATGGGATTTCGTCATCAAACATCATTTTTATTTGCGCATAAGCTTCTTCTGCTGACATTTTTTCAAATTTAGAGTTTTTATGAAATACATCAAGGTCTGCAAAACACCAGTTTAATGAGTCTACATTCTTCTGATTTCTGTTTGTTGCCCCCCTTTTCATTGGATTGATTGAAAAAAACATGTCTTCATCATGATAAACAGGCATGTTGTTAATAGTCCTCGCTGGTCTCATCCAATTTTTAAAATAATCTTTTGCAAAACACGCTCTTGATACACTAAGTGTATCGTTATCATTGTAGTATTGTGTATAAAATTTTTCATTTAGCTGTGTTATTTCTGTAAATTTACTCATATGTACCTCTTTTTTAATAAATTTCAAAAAATGTGTTGACATTTAATACACAAAATGCTAAGATTTATTCAGAGCGGTGGTATACGTATATACGAGTTTAGATAACTTTCCCGACGAATGATGGCGGATATGTGTATTAAACTGTTTGGAGCTGACCAGTGTTTTGGCAGCGAGGTGCACGATCTAATGCACCGGCGATATAAATCGCTTAGTGAGATGGCGTTAGGCCTACTCTATGGTGTCTTCAGAAGAATACAAAGACAAATGGGTGGTTTGGCATCAGTATTATTCTGAAACTAATATCCCGTTGGAAGCAGGATATTGCAAAAAGGGCGGAATGCCCTTTTTTTGTTGTCTAAAAAGAGTATGTTTTTTATTTCATCCCACTTGAAACATTTATGTGAACTTTTTATTTTTTTATGTGATAAGAGTATGTCAGATTTGAATTTCAGAAATTGGCTTCTATATAAGTAGAGAATACATAAAAGGCTCATATTTGTTGTTTTGGCTTATATTTTGTCATAATATAAGAATGTTAACCTATTTTTTATTAAAGTTAACAATCTTGTAAAAACATAACGGAGTTTCATTTTGTTCCTTTTATTGTATAAATATATATATATATATATAAATTTAATTGTGGACAACAACAAAATTGTTTGTTTATTTAGAGTCACTTAAAACCCTTGTAATATCAGGTTTTTTATAAAATAAAAGGAATGATTTGAAACTACAAAGGAATGAAAAGATACTTCAAACTCCCTTTTTGATGTGTTGAAAGGAACAAAATGAAACACCAGTGGTTTGAATTAGGGTTTTACAGGTCTCAATCAGGGGCTTGTTTGTCGATAAAAGGAACTGATTGAAACTTTAAGTTTCATCTTGTTCCTTTTTGAGTCAATAAAAGGAACAAAATGAAACCTTATCAAGTAGAAAAAGCGCTCCAAATGAACCATGCACTTATGTGGCAGCTTCCTAAAAAATGTGTTTACGAGCCTGTCAACTTAAATATCTGGCTGATGTGACAAAATGTCTCCATATCATCATTTCTGGTTTCAAATAGTGTCTTTTATTTTGTCAAAACATTGTATTGTATGGCATATATTGCGTTTTTTATGATAAAGTTATATGCGATAAAAGGAACAAAGTGAAACCAGCAGTTTCAAATAGTGTCTTTTATTTATGAAAAAGAGAACAAAATGAAACTTATAGTTTCAAATAGGGTTTTTTATCGCAGAAAAAGAGAACAAAATGAGACCAATGGTTTCATACAGGGGCTTTTAGGATGATAAAGGGAACAAAATGAAACTAACGGTTCTGCAATAATGTCTTTTAAGGTCGACACAATAAGCCTGCTGGTCCGACAGTTCTTGGGTAGTCAGTGTCTTTTGAAGATGATGAAAGGAACAAAATGAAACTTCATGTAGTGGTTTAAGTATATGGAAATCGGTTTTTTACCAATAAAAGACCCTGTTTGAAACCAGATTGCAAAAAAGATCAATTAAAAGGAACAAAATGAAACTTACAGTTTCAAATAGGGTTGATTTAATATGCCAAGTGTGTAACAATTCGGGATAAGAGAAAAGGAGAAGACCAATGGGGAAGACTGTATATACGGATGACGATCTTATTTTAAAAAAATCAAACGCCCTGTTAAATGCAAAGTTCAAAGCGAGCGATATGGAAAACGATATTATGAATATCGCCATGACGCGAATTGAATCTGCCAAGATAAATGATAAAGACTTTCTTGTAGCGCGCTTGTATCCGGCAGACATTAATACTTTTGTACATAAGGGTAAGAATATTTATAGGGAATTAAAGACAGCAGCAAAGCTGCTTACTGGGCATACTATGCTTATAGAGACTCCGGATGCCGAAAATAATGGGGGCTCATTTCATGCTTTTGCAATTATTACAGATGTGTCGTATTCGAGTGAGTCTGGCGTACTCGAAATAAGATTTTCTGAGCATTTGAGGACTCATTTATTTGATCTGACATCGCATTACGCCACGGAAAACATAGCTTTGATTACTATGCTGAAGGGCTATGCGAAGCGTATATATGAAATATTGAATGAACATAAGTATAAAATTAAGACAGCTCCGGATGGAGTGTATTCGGTTGTGTATAGGCTTAATGAGTTCCGTTTTATGATTGGTCTTGCAAACATTGATGAATCTGGAGTACAAAGATATATTGCAAGAAACGATGCTGTTGACTGGGACGAGCTTTATGATTCAATTGCTAAAGAAAAAATTTATCCAATCTGGCAAAAGCTTAAGGAAAAAATATTAATTCCAGCACAAAAAGAGCTAAAAGAGAAAGCTGATATATGTTTTGAGTTTGAAGGACTCAGGGAAGGGCGTTCGATTAAAAAAATACGTTTTGACATAATGAAGAATACGCCATCCGTTAAATGGACATCACAGGCAAAGGCGCTTAGACAGAATCTTGAATCAAAGTCGTCCGACGAGTACAAGCAGACTATATGTGCCACTAATAATTCATACAAAGAGCTTTATGAAGAATTTTTGGGACACAATCAGCTTACTGTTGATGATATTGATGTCTTAATGAAAAAAGCCGATTATGACGAAGAATGTGTAAGAACGGCAATAAAAATGGCTGACAGGCAGGATAATATAACTAATTATATGGGCTGGCTTGTATCATGCATAGAACGTGGGTATGCATCTCCGATAGAGGTTATAGAGGGTGATGCCAAAAAGGCAGAACGTGTAAAAGAAGTCCGTGAGGAATATGAAGAAAACAGGGAAGATGTGGCTACGAGAGCATGGAATAAAATCAAACAAAAAGATGATTATCCTGAGTTTGTGGAGACAATGAAGGCAAAAGGTATTTTAGAAGAGTCCTTTGACATTGTTTTTACTCCTGAAGAAATGACGAAATTTTATACAGAGTGGAAAATTAAGAAGCAGACTTTCTAGCTGTTTGCAATGAGAAAGTAGTGCCAGATTAACAATCTGATTTATATGGAAAGCTGTTTAAGCCTGAAAAATATATCATACTCATATAAAAGATATACCATGAAAGGGATAAATTATGAGCGATATAGACACTTTTGAGCAGTTTTGTGTTGATAATGAATTTTCAAGACAGGTCGATAGAATAATAGAGCAGAGGAGCAACATGGCGTTTCTTGACGCAGAGTTTAATGATGGCGAGGTCTGCTCTGTTGGAATTGTTATAATGAGTCCTGACAATAAAGAGCTTAAAAACATGTATTCTATTATCAAGCCAATAGAACATGATTTTATGCCAAGCCGTCTCAGAAAGCTGACAGGGCTGGATTTCAATGTTTTGGTTAATGAAGGTCAAGATTTTCATAAGGTGTGTTATGACATAAACAGCCTGGTTCGTCAGTATAAAGTAAAAAATATCTATACATGGGGCAGCGATGATAAAAATGTTTTTGAATTGACAAAAAAAGTATATTTAAAACATAATGATGCCGTCAATGTGACAGCAGCATTTGGATTTTTCTCAATGTTTAAAAGTATAGATGATGCAATATCATTTTATCTAGTATCAACAAGTGAACCAATATCCTTAAATTCACTTGCGTATATCTGTGGTGCTGCAAATGTCTGTGAGCACAATGCACTTGAAGATGCAAGGTGTCTTATGAACTGTATTGCATGTGTGCGTCAGGAGAGGGTCGACCAGTTTCTTGTTGATGAGTATAAAAGCTATAATAAAAAGCGTAATAAGTATAAACGAAGCAGAAGAGCCTCCGCGACGGCAAAGCTTGTCCCACAGACAAAAGATGGGAATTTTGAAAAAATAATAGTTCCGGATAGCATGAAAATACTGTACATGACAGACCCTTCTGTAAAAGCCTATGTTGATGATGGCATTGAACTGGGGCTTTTAGATGGAAGATTCGATGAATATCACAAGGGTGTTGTAAGGTTTGACGAATACATGAAGGGTGGAAAGTTTTTATGAAGAAAAAGGTACAGGCAAAAGAAGAGCCGTTAGTTCAGGAATATAATGAGAAAAAAGAAGAAAAAGAGCTGATGGTTGAGAAACTTAAGCGTAAAGGAATTGGTGTTGTTTTTCAAAATAATACTCCAATGTTCAATGTTAAGTCGAAGGATGATATTAAGTTGGTGGAAGAGAGCATGCGTCCATTTGGCTCATTCGGATACAGATATTAGAAAAGACAGGCGATTAACCTGTCTTTTTTTTGCTATTCTACAAATTTGTTGTAAACCATAATCTTTGAAACGGCCGATTTCCACTCAGGGTGGGCATTTGATATATCACCCGACCTTGCAACTCCGTTTAACTTCTCTGTTTCTACAATAAATTCAGAACAGCATCCTGATGCTACGGTGAATATATGTTCCGGGTCAGTGTGTGCATCAGACTTTGTATCTCCCATAACGCAGTGAATGACCGTGCCATTTTCAAGAACAAGGTCTATGTACTGGCCTATTCTTGTGCCAAAAGCTGTTCCTATAGCTATGCAGTATCTTCCGTTAATCATCCTTATTCCATCATCATTTGTGTAAGCAACGGTGTTCTGAAGTTTATACTCATAAGTTCCTGTCGAAGTAATTGTCCTGTAGTCCATATATGTTTTCTGTCCATGATATGATGGATAAAACGGAATCAGGTCTGTGACGGGAGTTTCTGCATTATCCGAAAAACTTGACAATGGTATATATCCTGTCTGGTCATTTACTGTAACCTGTATTTCCGATGTAGACACCATGCCTGACACCTGTGCGGCATCATTATAATCAAGAGTAAATAAAGGTCGTGTCATTTCCTTGTCTGCATATACCTGACAGTAATTATTTGCATAGAGCACCGGTCCTGACCATTCAATGGCTTCCTGCGGAGCCGCTTCCGCAACCACTGGTGTATCATTTTGTTCGATATTGACTTCATGTTCGTTATATTCATCTAAAGTTCCCGTGTTTGGATGTGTTGATGTTATATAATCCGCATTATGCAAGGATGAAGCAATCATCTCCTGCACGGCACAGTCCTTTGCAAATCCTCTGAAATCCGGTTGTGGAATATCTTTTGACGGGACGTAGGCATTTGCATATAAAACAGCTGCAAGTGCCGCGACTGATAGCGAACTCATCAGTTTCTTTTTCATCATAAAAATATCACCTGCTTCTTTCTCTGTAACATTTCCTTAACAAGTATGATTTTTATTTCTTGCGTCAGCACAGTATGCAACTATCAAAATATAAAATGATAGTAATTTTTTTTGATTTTTCTCAATCCGTTTTCAAAATTTCAAACATACTTCTTATATAAAGCTGAAGAAAGGAGAAAAATGAATATGAAAACAGCGAGAAACAATCTTCTGAGCGTTGAGCTTATGAAGACAGTGAATCTGTTACGTAAAAATCGGGTTTTAACAGCTGAAAACGGAGCGTTCATAGTCTCTTCTTTTCAGGAGGGAAATTATACACCCCTTAAAAATCTGATGGCCGTCATACCTGACGGTTATGTAACAGTAAGAAGTACGTTAACGAGATTATTGGAGCAGGTTGAATAAATAAGCATCCTGTTTCTAAAGTAAAAAGAAAAATGGAGGAACCACTATGGAAAGAATTAACAAAGATACTCATGAAGTATCAGGAACAGACCTTGAGGGATTCAAGGAGGCAGTCAAAAAAATGTCTGCAATTACTCACTGCAGGCGAATAAACGCAAAGGATCTTGCGTTTATACATTATACTGGCAAGGAACATAACGGCCAGTATGTAATCTCAGACTTAAGCAGGACAGCTTTAAAGCGTCCGAGTCAGACAATCTCGGGATTGAGACCGTCATATACTGACGAAGATGCAATGCGAGAGAATAAAACAACAACCCGTCTCCTTGCTATTGCTGAGGCAAAGGATGGCTCAGAGGATTTGTTACACATTTCTTCGTATGGTCTGCCATCACTCCTACAGAGCATATATCTGTCAGGAGCGGCAGCTTTTGATAACAACAGCTACTACAGGAATGCATTCCTTGCGTCGGTTTTTTATCAGAAGAAAGCGGCAGCTGGACTGTCGCTCATCACTCGCAAGACATGTGATAACGACGAGAAGATTTATTATGTAGGTCTTTCTCGCTACAGATATGTGCCACAAGCTGATTTGCTTATTCCTGTTCTTGACAGGATCGCAAAAGACGCTGTTCTTGGTCAGATGGATGTTGTCAGCTGGTCTGTGGACCATGCTCTCTCGCAGATCTATCTGGAATTTCCAGATGCTGCAAAAGAAATTGCGGAAAGCTACAAGCTTCCGCATGAGGCAATGCCAGGACTTATGTTACAGACGTCTGACATTGGCAGAAGCTCGTTTATCGCACAGGCAACTATGCGAATCAATAACCACCTTGTTAGACTGGAAACTGTTTCAGTTTCTCATAACAACAAGAAAGGTGTTGATGTTGACGAATACATCAACGAGTTCGTTGATAAAGTTGACACAGAGCTTTTTGCGAATATTAAAAAGATTCCGGAGCAGTTGTGCGAGCTCATGACGATGAACATTTCCCCTGCTGTTATCGCCACAGATGACGACAGGGAGAATAATTACATCGCTGTAACGGACATTTTGAAGGAAAGCATCAACAAAACCTTCAAAAAGTTCTCTGGAAGCAAGAAGAAGGTAATCTTCGAAAGTCTTTCAGAGGAGATTATCTCATGTATGTCTTATACAGCGTATGACATTGCTGAGATGATCATGGCAGTGCCGGATCGTGTTCATGTTGATGCGGTTACGGCTGTTGCGGTAAACCGCGAGGCGGCAAAGGCTCCAGAGGTCGTAAAGTCTGTCACCAAGAAATATATCAAGGAGACAGAGGAAGATTTTATGGACTTATCTGCCTAGAAAGGAGAGGCTATGGTAGTAAAGTCATATGGAGGCCCTTTTGAGGGTTTCCTGTTACAAAGAGAGCCTGGGCTTGATACTCAGGCTAAGGATTTTCTCAAGGTCAACATGTTATCATTTATGCTTGAAAACAGCATAAAGACAGATTTTGAGGAAGTTGGAAGAAACAAGAAAGCTGTAACATTTTACAACAATGTTACAGGCAGATATTATTCCTTAAGCCTCAAAGATATTGAAGACTTCTGGAATGATGTTCCGGTAGTGATGACCGGCGTCAAAAGAGTTGGCGTCGGTTGAAAGTAAATTTGCTGTAATGAAAAAAAGAGCAGTCTTTGAAAGAGGGCTGCTTTTTTATATGGAAAGCGATAAATGAAATATGAATCTGACATACTATATACGGAAGGAGGATACTATGCGAAAAATCAAAACAGATATAGATGAAAAAATACAGGAAGATAAGGAAAAAAGTTCGCTGAGACCGGCAGCCTTTAGCAGTTACATAGGCCAGAAAAAAATCTGCGAATCACTACATATAGCGATACAATCTGCAAAAAACAGAAAAGAACCGGTTCCGCATATTCTTTTATATGGTCCGCCGGGACTAGGAAAGACAACATTGGCAAATATTGTGGCAAATGAAATGTGTGCCCAGATAGTAACTACTGTCGGCAGTAACATGGAAAAACCTGCGGATGTAGCATCCCTTTTGAACAGTGTGTCTGAAAACTGCATTGTGTTCATAGACGAAATACACCGCATAAACCGGATCGCGGAAGAATGCCTGTACTCGGCTATGGAGGATGGGTTTATCTCAATCACAATAGGTTCTGCTGAACAGGCAAAAACGATAAGACTTACGCTGCCTAAGTTTACGCTGATTGGAGCAACAACAAGGCCGGGAATGTTATCATCGCCTCTGCGTGACAGATTCATTTATCAGTATAAGCTGGAATATTACAAAGATGACGAACTGGCAGCCATTGCGTCCGAAACATCGGAAAAACTGGGTGTTAAATTAAATGAAGAGATGTGCGGCATGGTCGCCGATGTAAGCCGTGGCACTCCCAGACTTGTCAATAAATACTGCATACTGCTGAGGGATTTTGTAGCATCGGGTAAAGTGAAAGATATTGATAAAAATATCATGGATGCGGTTTTTAAATTGTCAGGAGTACATGAAAATGGTCTGTCAGATATAGACATCACTCTTTTAAAAGCGCTATATATAGCGAAAAAACCTGTAGGGCTGTCAACGCTGAGCCATATCATGGGAGAGGATGAGCAATCGGTTGAAGACATGATTGAACCTTATCTGTTGTATAGGCAGTTTATCATAAAGACACCGCGTGGAAGAGAACTTACAGAGCAGGCTAAAAGTTATATAGAAAGCCATATACTCAGAAAATAAAAAACATACTATATATGGAGGTGAGCAGAGTGTGTAAGACAAAATATAGGAGGATGATAAATTGAGCCGTAGAATAAAAGGAGCACACGTTATTACTCCGGCAAAAAGACAGGTTGGAAGGATTATGGCATATACAGTGTCCATTCTTTCATTGCTGATATTGGCATGCGAAATCCCAATATTTATATCTGGCCGGTATTATCTTATGCCGCTGCCGGTAATTACGTTTATAGCTATGGATGTTGTTTCAAAAAAGCTGTTTGCATGGTACAGAATGGAAGAGTTTAAGATAATCCGTCCAAACAACGGGAAGTCGTATCTGCAGTTTAACTATTATGATGCTTTGTCAACAAATGACTCGTGGATTAAAGTATACAAAGTGTTTGGTGTTGAAAGGTATGATATTAAAGGTGAAGATTGCATAGTAAGCTGCAGTGATGCTACGGTGCAGAGTCCGCCGATGAAACCGAAGAATGTCAAAAAAATTAAAATTTATGATGTGGATGATGATGTAATCGAAATGATACAGAGCATTCAGAACGCAGATCAGAAAGGAGAGACAGCGTAAACAGCTGTCGGAAAAGAACATGAGTGATAACCAGAAGGTAATGTTAACAAGACTTGAGGATAACAGTGAGTATAATCCTAACAGCCAGGAGATCAAAATTAAATATTTTGATGCAGAAGCAAAAGAACTTAAGCTTATAGGCGGAAAATCGGACTGGATTGATTTGAGAGCAGCAGAGAAAGTTGAGCTTAAAGCGGGAGAATCTTCAAAAATTCCTCTTGGTGTTGCAATGATGCTTCCTGACGGGTTTGAGGCGCACGTTGCACCAAGAAGCTCCACATTCAAAAACTGGGGCATCTTGCAGACAAATTCTGTAGGTGTTATTGATTCAAGCTATTGCGGCGATAACGATGAGTGGGCAATGCCTGTATATGCAACAAGAGACACTACGATTGAGAAAGGTGACAGGGTATGCCAGTTCAGGCTTATGGAAAAGCAGCCTATTGTGAATTTCAAGAGGGTTGATAAGCTGAATACTCCGGATCGTGGTGGATTTGGAAGTACTGGAAAAAACTAAGAAAGGAGCGCCCGGCTATGTGCCGGGCATGAAAATATGGCAAATACATATTATGTAAAATTAGACGAGATAAGCGACAGCGATGTAAAGCTGCTGACGGGCACGACAATAAAACCAGCTGATAAAGTTATGGTTTTACTGCAGGAAGGAGTGAGCTTTTCTGCAGATGAGCTTATGGCACTAAACGGGATATCTGCTTCGATAGAATTTATCAGACTTGAATCAGAAGCCGACTTATATTTTTACCTTGGCATGAACTATAAAGCTAATGATAAATCGGTGTTTTTATCAGGAATAAACATTCCGGAAAATATACTTAAGGCAATGAATGCAGGAACTGAGAAGAAGAAGCGAGCTCCAAAGAAAAAGCAGGAAAGCAAGCCTGCAAAACATGAATATATGAACCCGCCGGAAAAGGATAGCGTAGGTGGGAAAGATGAAAAAGCGGATAATGATAAGATAGAGTGGATGCGTGATGGCTCAGAAAAGTATTTTTCTGACAACTGCGGAGTGCCGGAAGATATGAAAGAACGTGACAAAATACTTGATTTTGCTGCGAAAGCTTTTTCAAGGCATTTTAAAGTAAGTGAAGCGGTTAATGAAATTTCCAAAAAATATGGAGATGACATTGCCGAGTATTTCAAAAAATCAGCAAGTGCGCTGGTACTCGCATTTGACAAAGCAGCCCTTAAGCAGGTAGATCTATAATCTGCACAGCCCGTGGAAACCCGCGGGCTTCTTTTTTGTATGCACTATCAAAATATATTATGATAGTTTGGAAGTTGCAGACTATCAAATTATATTCTGATAGTATTTCAATATAGTTAACATAACTATCGAATTATAATTTGATAGCCGTATAAAAATCAATGTAAAAAATATCATACTTTTATCGACGAAGAATAAATGAAAGGATTGATAAAATGAGTATTGAATTATTATTAAAAGACTTTGACAGACTTGAAGCACTCGCAAAAAAGGCTGATGAAAGTCTGCATATTGGAAAAACTGCCATTCAGAAAGATTATGCCGTTGCAAAGATGCTTGATGAGAATATAGGAGCAGTGACAGATATTTCGCATGACCTTGGCTTATATAGTGCCACGGAAGAGAAAGTTATTGTTAAATTTGAAGTGGATGGCAGAGAGAAGTCATGCGAGCTTTTTGTCGATGTGAAAAATTTTCATATATATAAAGAGTTTGATTATCTGATTGAAGGGCACTTGTCTGAAGAAGAGAATGATTATGTATTCTCAGTGTATGTGCCTGAAAAGGCAGAGAATGGGGGAAATCTTTAAGAGCTACGTCTTAATATGAGAATACAGAGACCGTTTCATTTGTGTGGAATGGTCTTTGTTTTTATATAGAAGGATATAAAGTGCCTTTCTTTCTATCATACTTATGATAAGGAAAATTATAAGGAGGTTCTGTTATGAGTACGCTTGATAAATTCAAAAATCACAAAACAGCATATTTGTTAACAAGAAATGGACTTATACCTGAATACGAGAATATTAGTGAGGTTGATATCATATCCGTTGGCCGCAAATATGTAATAATCACAAATAATGTAAAATTTGCTGAGTCTGGGTATGAAAGAAACTGTTTAATTGAGCAGGTCAATTGTGGTTGGCCGAGGTATCTTTTTACAGTAAAACGGGATGCTTTGGATTATGTAGAGAAGAGGCAGATTGTAGCATGGCTTGGAAAGTCCGGAAAACTTCTTGATGATGTGTCGCTTGAAAGCTTAAGGCGGATTAAAAGTATTATTGAGAATGATTTAGAAATAGAAAAGAAGAGTATTGTAAAAGCAGAGAATCCGGACCTTTGGGATATGTATCACAGAGGTGATATAGTTTTTCCGTCTGCCGTGCAGCGATATTTCGGGGTTACAAAACAGACTGCTATAGAAATGTGTGAAAGACAGATGAGCGATGGAAAATGCGTAGCAGTGTATTATGTTAAATGTCCAGAATGTCAGGAACTCAGCAGAAAGTTTTATAACAGGGAAGATATTCCTAATCATTATACATGTGAGAATGGCTGCGAGGAGTGCGAGGATATTCCTGTTTCTGATGACATGATTGTTAAATATTATGAGTGGCAGTAGCGAAAGAGGGATAAAGATGATTACAAAAATATAGCGTTCTGAAAGCCCATCGTTTCAGCCGTGGAATGAAAGAACACAGACTTTTATCTTATATGGAAAGGCATTCGTAAAGTTCAAATCTATCATACTCTTTATATATAAAATGAGGTGTCAGATGCATACAGTACAGTTAATCTTAAGGCCAACTGAATATGAGAAAACTGTTATCCATAAGCGTTTCCATGCGGTGTCGCATATTCATAACGTATGCGTAAAACATGCAAGGAAACTGCTCATACAGCTTGATTACGACAAAGAGTACCAGTCATGGCGCAGTGAGTATTGTGCGCTTTTAAAACGGAAGGACCTGTCAAAGGCAGACCGTATGCGTAAACTTAAGTTATCAAAACAGATGTCAGTCCGCCGCCAGGAAATCGGCCTTTCAAAATGGGCACTTCAGTCATACATAAAAGTCTGTGGAAAACGGTACAGCAGACTTATTTCGTCACAGCAGGTACAGACGGAAACTGCAAATGTATGGACCGGTGTTGAAAAATGTCTATTCAACAAAGGAAAAGATATTCATTTCAAGAAGTTTATGGACTTTGATACCATTGGAGGAAAATCAAACTTGAACGGTGCAAGGCTTAATACTGATACAATGACTGTTTCATGGCTTGGGCTTGAACTTAAATGCTATCTCCCAAAGAAAGCGTCAGACAAGGATTATATTCTTGAAGCGCTTGACCATAAAATATCCTACTGCACCATAAAGAGAATGATGTTCTCAAACGGCTGGAGATATTATCTTGTAGTCACACTTGACGGAGACGCTCCTCACAGGGAGCACAAAACAAAAACAGGAGTCATGGGCATAGACCCCGGGGTTTCAACAATGGCAGCGGTATCAGACACAGCCTGCATCCTTGAAGAACTGGCACCTAATGCAGATGTTTACGAAAAACAGATACATAAGCTTGAACAGCATATGGATACATCAAAGCGTATCAGCAATCCAGACAACTTCAATCCTGATGGAACTGTCAAAAAGCGTAAGGACTGCAAGCCGTGGGTATTTTCAAGCAGCTACAAGGCGGCCCGCAGAAAACTTAAAACACTCTACAGAAAGAAGAGTGCCTATACCCTGCATTCGCACAGGAATTTATGTAACAGGCTGCTTAAAAATGCTGACTCATTCATAGTCGAAAAGATGGACTATGCGGCACTGGCAAAACGCTCATCCAAAA
>OGDS01000763.1_pt1 | contig 30220 bp, 18 predicted proteins | sample 1570351 | NCBI WGS metagenome assembly OGDS01 (sample SAMEA2581974, study PRJEB24529) | metagenome | biome: Human gut stool | place: China | collected 2011
CGTTCAGGGCGGAAGCCTTCATGGGCATCATGCGTTGGACATTGCTCGATCGCGTGCGCAAGGCGCATCCCGGCTTGCCTGTTGAGAACACCTACGGCTATCTGACGAAGAACACGCGCATCACCCTGGGACTCCCCAAAGCGCATTGCGTCGATGCCTACTGCATTGCGGGAAACCTCAAGGCCGTACGAAGAGGCGTCTACCTCCATCAGCGACAGGTGCGCAAGCACAACCGTCAGATTCACAAGTGTACGGTGCTCTCGAAGACGCTTAAGGACGGCACGAAGATCGGATACCGGAAGCTCAATCAAACACCGCATCTGGTCAAGAACTTCAGGCTCTTCGACAAGGTGAGATGTCTTGGGCAAACCGGCTTCATCTTCGGGCGAAGATCGTCCGGTTACTTCGATGTCCGTAGGCTGGACGGCGTAAAGCTTTCTTCCGGCATCAGCTACAGGAAGCTCACGCTTCTCGAAAAGAGAAGCACCTATTTAACCGAACTTAGAAAGGAGGACGGCGCTTCCTCCCCTGTCTAAAGGCAGAGGTTTCCGCGCCGAATTTCTATGAACGATATCTATCGAGTGATTTGGTCTGCGGTCAAGCAGACCTACGTTGCCGTCAACGAAAAGACAGGCACGGCCGCCTCTCGCGGCAAGGCCGTCAAGGCCGTCGTCACGGCTGTGGCCGTTGCCACCGCCGCACTTGCCGGCGCTGCGGGCGCCGAAGTCCTGGATACGGGCGACCATGATGCGGTCTACTACGAAAGCAACCATCTCAACGACTTCTTCAAGCCGAGCGGCAACAAGTTCACGAACGGCCTCGAGCTCTCCGAAGACAAGGTTCTGAGCGGCATCACGGGCGCAGCCACGTCGGCATTCGTCGCGGGCGGACACAGCCTCACGCTCGCGGGCGAACAGGTTGACCTCGGCAACGTGAATCGTCTCGTCGTCATCGGCGGCTCCGGCCTCGATCAGGCATCCGTTCTGCAGATCGGTTCCACGGACGGCGCGAAGACCACCTTTGCCAAGAAGGTCAATGAGATCTTCGTCAACATGACGGAAGACGGTCAGGGCAAGTTTGACAAGGCGGACAAGTCGGGCGTGATGCGCGTCGACAACGCCGCTCTGGAAATCGGCACGCTTCATGCGGGCGACGACATCGTTGTCGGCAGCACCGCCGAGGTCACGGTCGATACGATCAAGTCCGGCCTCCAGTCCCCTTATGGCGGGGAATGTCTCACGAACGAGGGCAAGCTCAACGTCGGCACGTATGAGAGCGCCGTGAGTCAGCACGTGGGCGGTATGCGCCCCTTTGCCAACGGCCTCTTTGCCAACAACGGCACGGCCCGAATCGAGAACTTCGCGGCTACCGCCGTCCGCATCCATAACAACAAGGACCTGACGATCAAAACCGCCGTGCTTTCCACGGGCGAGCTCTTTGACGGCAAGGCGCCGAGCGACACCAACCTCTCCGTCAACAAGGGCAGCTTCGTCGTTGAGGAGAGCCTCACGCTCGTCAAGGACAACCGCATCATGAATGACGCGCACCTCACCGGCATGCTCAGGAATGCTCAGGAAGGTACGGTCACGGTCGGCAAGGCCGAAGGCGCCAACGGCGTGGTCAACAACAACGGCGTCATCATGAACGAGGGCGCCTTCAACGTGAACGGTACGCTCAACATCGGCACCGAGGCCGACCATGCGGGCATCCTCATCAACGACAAGACCCTGACGGCCAAGAACGCCAATGTCTACGGCGTCTTCGAGAACCATGCCGGCGCCGAAGCGACGTTCGACAACCTGACGATTCATGATGCCCAGGCGTTCGACGGTCCGGATGCGAACAAGGAATTCTTCCTCCTTCGCCAGAGCGGCAACAAGGGCACGATCAGCGCCAACCAAATGACGGTGGGTGCGCTCTTCTCGAACGACGGCACCCTCAAGGGGCTTGGCGAAAACAGCGCCCTGGTGCTCAATGAAGACTTCACCAACGCTGGTTCCGGCGCCGAACAGGGCCGCATCGAAGGCTTCGACGAACTCACCGTGGCTGCCGGCAAGACCTTCACGAACTACCAGACGGTCGCCGGCATCGGCAACGTCACCGTCAACGGCAAGCTCTACAACGTGCGTGCCGAAGGTACGGACAACCTCGGCAGCTTTGGCGCGAACACCATGACGGTGGCCGCAGGCGGCACCGTGGTCGTGGGCGGCGCCATCGAGCTTCAGGACATGACCGTCAACGGCACCGTGACCGATCAGGACACCCTGCACGAAGGCAACAAGGCGGGCGAACTCCGCGTTGAGAAGGCGCTTGAGCTCAACAACGGCGGTTCGGTTGCGCTCGACAATCTCACGGTCGGTCAGGTCACCGTCAACGGCGGCCAGCTCGACGTCGACAATCTGACGATCGTCGGCAACAACGACGCCGTGAGCAGCCTCGGCACGGATGCGACCTTCAAGAATCTTGGCGTCGTGGAAAACGGCAGGCTCGAGCACGCAGGTGCGCTTACGGTCTCCGAACGCTTCACCGTCGAGAACGCCGTTGCACTCTCCGGCAAGCTTGATGCCAATCGTCTCGGCATGTCCGAGAATGGCAGCCTCGAGCTCAATGCCGACGGCACGATCGCCGAAATGGAAAAGGGCGGCCTCATCACCCTCGGCAACAATACGACGCTGACGGTCGGCAAGGGCAGCATGGCGGGTTCGCACCTCGTCTTCAATACGGGCGCTTCGCTTGACTATCAGGCCGGTGCCTTCGAAGGCGCTACGCTCGAATACAAGAACCACAACGCCACCATCGCCAAGGGCGAGGGCTACGGCAAGAACCACGTGATCCTCGACAAGTCCACGGTCACGTTCGAAAATGGTGCGGTCCTCACCAAGGACGCGACGATCGAACTCAACGCGGGCAGCACGATTGTTGCCGGCGCGATCGACTTCACGCAGGGCGAAGGCAAGCTCACGATGGCGGGCGGTACGCTTGAGACGAACTTCGGTCAGATCTTTGCGTCCGTCGACAGCGACGGCAAGCTTCCCGCCGTTGATGAAGACGGCAACGCCGTCGAAATCCCGATGGGCGGCATCACGGGCGTGGGCGCCGTCAAGGACGAAATCAAGCAGGGCATCGAATACAAGTCCGGCACGTTCGCCTTTGCCGACAACGGCTACACCCAGAGCGCCGTTTCCAACGTCATCACGAACCTGCAGACCGCCTTCGGCTCTGGCATCTCCGATGCGACCGTGGCGTTCAATGGTCAGGCCGACGCGGACTCCAAGTTCGACGTGGCCTTCATTCAGGGCATTCAGAACAACACCAACGGCCTGATCTTCTCGAACCTGGTGCTTGATGCGACGGGCCACAATGAGCTGATCTTCGGCAAGGAAGACGGCGAAATCGCGGGCAACTGGGGCTTCAAGGGCATCGACACCGTAGAAAGCGTGACGGTCAAGGACGACCAGAAGCTCATCCTGGTGGGCGGCACGTCCGAAGACTACAAGGTGCTCGAAGACTCGCAGCAGGGCGGCACGATCAATGCCACGGACGGTACGCTCCAGCTCGGCATGCCCGGTGCGGACACCATGGGCATGGTCAACACCGTGCTCGGTCACGTCGTCGTGGCGGGCGGCAAGTTCGCCGTGAACGAACTCGGGGACGACAGCCAGTCCTCCTCCGCGACGGTTCTCGGCGGTGCCACGCTCACCATTGCAAACCTGACGGCAGAAAACAATGCGGTCTCCGTCGGCAAGGACGGCACGCTCAACCTCACGAACGTCGCTCACGCGCTCAAGTCCTACGAGAACTACGGCACGGTGAACGCCGGCGCTCTGCAGATCGACGGCAAGTTCATGAACGCGGGCACGCTCAATGCCAAGTCCCTCGAGTCTCTGAACGACGTTCTCTCCACGTCTGGCACGGTCAACCTGACCGCTGAAGAAGGTGCGGACGCCACGACGGCGATCCTCACGGGCGAGTCCCTCAAAAACGACGGCACGCTCAAGATCGTCAACGGCAACGCCTCCCTGACGGCCGACCTGACCAACAGCGGCACGATCGAAGCCCTTGACGGCACGATCAATGTCGCGGGCAAGTTCACCACGACCGACGGTTCCGTCAAGGCCAAGGAGCTTCTGGCGACGAACGGCGCGCTCATTGAGGGCGGTCTCGTCGAGGCGTCCGTTGCCGCAGGCACTTCCTTCGTCACCGTCAACGGCGGCGAACTCCGAGCTGAAGCATTCGCGGGCGACAAGCTCACGATCGGCGAGAAGGGTGCCGTGAAGGTCGGTACGCTTGAGGGCGACACCGTGCTGGTCAACGGCGGCACGCTCGAATTCGTCGATCATGACGAACTGGTTCTGGTCGATCCCGCTCAGTTCACCAACACCGAGACGGGTGTCGTCAAGGGCCTCAAGACCCTGACCTTCAATGTCGACGGTGAAAACGCCGGCAGGATCGAACTCAAGGAAGGCGGCAAGCTCACGGTGGCCGACGGCAAGAAGCTCACCAACAGCGGCGCCATCACCGGCATCGAGACGCTCGTCGTCAACGGCACGGTCAAGAACCTCGGCGAACTCGGCGTGAGCGGCACGACGACGCTCGGCCAGCTCGGTCTGATCGAACAGAGTGACGATGCGGTCTTCTCGACGAAGAACCTCGTCGTCGACGCAGCCGAATTCAAGAGCATGAGCGGTACGCTCAAGGTTGAGGACGGCATCACCTTCGCGGGCGATGCGCAGGTCACCGTGGGCGAAGGCTCGAAGGAACTCGTGCTCGGCGCCGAAGGCCTCAACGGCGAACATGCCATGACCTACAAGGTCACGGACGGCAAGGTTCTCACGTTCGGCAGCGAACACGCTCTCGTCGACAAGCTCATTGCGGCCGACGATTCCATCAAGGGCGCCTCGGGCTATCTCGTCGCGGACAAGACCGTGACGATCGGCACGAACGGCAAGGTTGTGATCGGTTCCGAACCGACCACCCGTGCGGGCACTCCCAATCTCTACGTTGACGGCTCCTCCGTGACCGTTGTCGACGCCTCTGCGCTCACCGACGGCGTGGCCTTCAAGGCCGACAAGACCAAGGGCGACGTGACGGCCGACATCGTTGACGGTGCCAAGGTTGTCGTGACGCGCGTCGAAAAGGACGGCGACATCACGCTCCTTGACGGCTTCACCATGGGTGACAAGACGGTCGACGACAAGGGCGCCTGGATCGGCGGCTGGACGGGCGAAGAAGCGATCTACGTCAACGACGGCTCCGGTCTTGACTACGACATCACGACCGAATTCGCCGACGGCAAGCTCGTGGCCAATCTCCAGATGGCGGACGTCTCCACCGTCTACACGGATCTGGCGATCAAGGACATTGCCAATGCTGCGCTTCGCAAGGGTCAGAAGGGCGGTGACGTGACGCTCGTGCAGAACGTCATCCGCAACGACAAGCTCACCGTTGCCGAAAAGACCGAGATCCTGAACTCCGCTTCCCAGATCGGTGCGACGCTCGGCGCCAACGCGAACTTCTTCGCTGATGCGACGAATCTGATGGCGACCGTTGAGGAGCACGCTGCCGTGACGAACCGCGACATTGGCCAGACCCGTCTCTGGGTCAAGGCCGAGGGCGGCAAGTACAAGCAGGACGGTCTCAAGCTCTCCGGCAACATGGAATCCGGCTACGACACGAATGCCTTCGGCTTCACGTTCGGTGCGGACCATGCGGTTGCGCAGAACATCCGTCTCGGCGGTGCGTTCTCGTACCTTGACGGTTCCGCCGACAGCGACGGCCATGCGGTCTCGGGCGAAAACGACTACGAAACGTTCGGCCTTCAGGGCTATGTCGCCTGGAATGCGACCGACCGCGTGAACCTCATCGGTTCTCTCGGCTGGTTCCACACCTCGAACGACATGACGCTCAAGAGCCCGCTCTTTGCAGGCTCGAAGGTGACGGCCGATGCTGATGCGGACGCCCTCACGTTCGGCATCCGCGCCGAGTCCGCCTACGATGTCGCGGGCTTCTCCGTGAAGCCCTATGCGGGTCTGCGCGCCGTCTACATGATGAACGACGACTACACGACGAACGTCAACGGCGAAGCGGCCTTCGGCAATGACGTGGACAACACGTTCACGCTCCAGATGCCGATCGGCGTGGCCGTCGAAAAGGCGTTTGAAGCGGGCTCCGGCTGGACGGTCGTCCCGACGGTCGACGTGTCCGTCATCCCGCAGTTCGGCGACACCGACTACGACACGACGGTCACCGGTGCTGGCACGGGCGTCTCCCAGACGCTCAACGCCGACATGGCGGGCGACGTGCTCGGCCGCGCCAAGCTGGGTCTCCATGCCGTGAAGGACAAGGCCGACTTCTCGGTCTCCTACGGCTTCACGGGCGGCGATGCTGGTCGTGAGGACCACAGCTTCACGCTCGGCGTGAGCTATCGCTTCTGAGTCGTGAGTTCCGACGGGGGATGAGGTTTTCGAACCTTCTCCCCTGAGGGCTCAAAAGCAAACGGCCGCTCGAGGAGTTCGCTCTTCGGGCGGCCGCTTTTGGTTCATTATGCCGAAGCTCGAATGATGGATTCGGCGCTGGGATAGTAGGCGCGTTGAGAGAAGGCTCGGACCAGGGCTTCGGGGCCGGGCCTGTTGTTCATGCGCACGAGCCGAAGCATGGCATTGACGGTGATCGCGCAGACGGGGCGGCCGTACTTTTGTGTGCATCGCTCCAGCGTATTCAGAACGGATGCGGCGTCCTTGCCGTCGAAACCGCCTGCGATGTACATGAAGAAGCTCGAGGGCGCCCGGTCTAGGAATTCCGCCCAGCAGTCCTTGTAGTAGAGGGAGAGCTTGTTCGTGTCGTTGGTGTCCATGCCGTATCGCGACGTGGCCTTGGTGTCTGCAAAGCCGCAGGTCTGCATCGTTGAGGCTTTGATGCGGATGTCGGGATAGCCGCCGTCCCTCGGCGCCTTCTTCTGGCCAATGTGCTCGGACTCATCGAACCCCAGACGGATCATGACGGATGTCATGGCCTTCTCCAGCAACAGCCATTCCTTGCCGCCGGAGACGGACGCCTGTCGCACGATGTCGTCCTCAATCGAGGGAACGGACGGCAGGAGCGGGTCGATGACGCTGGAGATTTCCGCTTCGGGACAGCCCCAGCGTTTGGCCTCGGAGGAAATGAATGCCGCGACGTCGAAGCCGAAGGGGTTGGCTGCGTGCCCCTGAATAAAGGCCGCCTGCACGCATGCAGCGAGCCCGTTGACGGCACGTGCGGCCGACAGCGTTCGCGAGGCCCTCGTTTTGTCGTAGCGCCCGTAGCGTTGCTGCCACGCCTCCTGATGTTCGGGGTCAAGGGGTTCGATCCTGTCACCCTCCGCAAGCCATCCTGCGACCTCTGGGAGCGCCACGGTCTGCTCCGAGAGCTCGATGGCACCCTTGATCCGCGTGCTGCTTTCGGCGAGCTGTGCCTCAACGTCAAGGGCGCCCGTCTCTCGCAGATCTACCGCAGGCTCGACTCCTCGAAGCCCGCCTACACGATCACGGGCTCCGGTGGCGGCGGCACTCACGTCTATCATTGGAAGGAGTCCCGTGCGCTTACCAATCGCGAGCGTGCACGTCTGCAGACCTTCCCCGACGACTTCGTCTTCCGAGGCTCCAAGGAGTCCGTTCGCAAGCAGATCGGCATGGCCGTTCCCTGCGACGGCGCTCAGGTGATCCTTGAGGTCCTTCTCAAGACGTTCGAGGGCGAGGCCTACGAATCGGTCACGCCGAGCGTCGGCATCTTCCCCGCCAAGACGTTCGATCCCGACGCCTGAGACATCGAACCTGCAGTCTTTCGGACCGCTCGTGGACAAGGATTCCCGGGCGGTCTTTTTGGGTATTACTCTTTTAGGGTTGGATCCTTGAGAAGATCCAGCCCTTTTTTGATGGTCATATGACCCTCAAAGCGGCAGTTTGGAGTGCACAAAAAAAATCAAATCCTCACCAAGGGTTGGATTCAGGCGCACGCTATGCTCCATTGATCTCCGCAGTCGTTGCCTCGCCGCGCCAGTCGACCCTATGCAGGAAATAAAATTAGATGCTCTTTTAGGGTTGGGTTTGCTAGAATGGGTGTACTTAACCAAATTCAGGGATATGTCACACCATGGCTCAAAACGACCTGCATCTCCAAAACTTTTCGGACCTGATTTGGAGCGTTGCCGATATGCTCCGGGGATCGTTCCAAGAAGATGACTACGGGGCGATCATTCTTCCGTTCGCTCTTCTGCGTCGAATCGAATGCGCACTAGCGCCTACCAGACAAGCCACGGTTGCACAATACGAGTTCCTGCGCAGTGCCGGCATGCTCTTGGAATAATCGTTGATTATCTTGACAAGCGGGTCGAAGCAATTGATGCAGTATCAAAAAACTGGAAAATATTATAGATAAGTTAACAGAATATCGGTCTAGCTTAATCAACGCCGCAGTCACCGGGAAACTGAACATCGAAGAGGTCACACATGGCGAATAAACCCGTAATTCACGAAGGAGCAAGTGGAACCGTTGTCATCTATCAAGATGATGCGGAGAAAATCCGTGTCCAGGCCGTCCTGCATGATGAAACACTGTGGATGCCGCAAGCCATGATGGCTGAGCTGTTCGACGTTAAACCGCAGGCGATTACAAGACATCTAGGCAATATTTACGCCGAAGGGGAACTTGACGAGGCGGCAACTTGTTCCAAAATGGAACAAGTTCGACAGGAAGGTGATCGGATTGTCGCTCGCACGATGAGGTTCTACAACCTTGACGCTGTCATCGCAGTCGGCTACCGCGTCAATTCGAAACGTGCGACATCCTTCCGTATCTGGGCAACGCAGATCCTTCGAGAGTACATCGTCAAGGGTTTCGCCATGGATGACGAGCGTCTCAAGAACCCGGAGTATTTCCTTGGTAAGGATTACTTCGACGAGATGCTTGAACGCATCCGCGACATTCGATCCAGCGAACGCCGGTTCTATCAGAAGATCACCGACATTTACGCTCAATGTTCTGTCGACTACAACCAAAATGCTGAGATTACTCGCCACTTCTTTGCAACGGTACAGAACAAGTTGCATTGGGCGACATCTCGTCAGACAGCGGCGGAAATCATCTACTCGCGTGCCGACCATACAAAGCCGAATATGGGACTGACAACATGGAAGCATGCGCCGGAAGGCCGGATTTATCAGGCAGATGTCACGATTGCCAAGAATTACCTCGGCAGCGAAGAGATGGAAAAGCTCAACCGGCTGGTGTCGATGTACCTGGATTATGCAGAAAACCAAGCCAAGAAGGGGATTCCGATGACCATGGCCGACTGGGTGAAACGCCTTGACGCCTTCCTGCAGTTCAACGAAGAAGAGTTGCTTCAGGACCCTCAAGGCAAAGTTTCAAAGGCTGTGGCAGATGCCTTTGCCATTAAGGAGTACCAGCTTTATCGGAAAGGACTGCTCGAAATCTACCAATCCGACTTCGATCTATTTGTGGCCGAACAATCGTTGAACGAAATGGAAAAGCTGGCCAAGCCATAAAGCAGGACCACGACAGAGTTTGAAAGAGACAGGGTTATAAAGATGATCAGCAATGCCGACCATAAAGAAAAAGCGTTCGAGAATGCAATTGTGCAGGGATTTGTGCGCTAGGGATGGCAGCATTCTTCCAACGACTCTGGGTTTGATCCCAAGACAGGGTTGTACGCGCCAGACTTGTTCGCGTGGATGGACGCTGCATATCGAGATGAATTCGAACAATTCAAACAGACAAATGCCAAGTGGCAGGAAACGTTTCTGAGTCGAATTGAGCAGTGTCTTATCCAGAAGGGAACGCTTCGTACGCTTCAGGATGCCGTCGGCATTACAGGGATGCCATTCTTCAAACTCAGCGAGAAGGAACCGGAAAACCTTGAAAATCACGCGGTGGTTGAGCGCTCTGCTGAAACCAGGGCGCGGCGCAATTGTGCATTTCGCAATCTGCGAAACGGATATTCAGATGACGACGAAGCTGGAAGGGGAAACCACCCGCTTCCTTCCCTTCAACATGGGCAACGATGGCCATGCCGGCAACCCTTCCGCTACCGTGGACAATCCTTATCCGGTGTCTTACTTCTGGGAAGTCGTCGGGCGTCCAAAGACCTGGTTACGCCTTTTCCATTCGTTTGTGTTCACTGAAGCACATCGGATCCAGACGCAATTTGGCAATTGGAAAACCGATAATAGGCTGATTTTTCCTCGCTACCACCAGCTTCGTGCCGTCACCAAAATTGTGGATGATGCGATTGAGTATGGAGTTGGCAGGAACTATCTGATCGAACACTCGCCCGGTTCTGGCAAGACCAAGACAATCACCTGGACGGCATTCCGCTTGACAGAAATTCGTGAGCCGAATGGCAAAGCCGTATTCGACACGATTCTGATCATCACGGATCGCACCAACCTCAACGACCAACTCTTGGCCGCCGTAAACGGCTTTAATCGCACGTCAGGGCTTGTTCAGGGCATAGACCGCAAGGCAGGTACGTCCAAGACAGCATCCCTTCAGAAAGCGCTTGAAAAGGGCGTGCGCATCGTTGTCGTGACCATCCAGACCTTCCCGTTCGCGATGGAGCAGATCATTCTCAATGAAAAGCTTCGCGATCGTTCGTTCGCCGTCATTATTGACGAGGCTCACAACTCTCAGAGCAGCACCAGCTCTTCGAAGCTCAATGCTGCTCTGGGGCTTGCAGGCAAGCAGACAACAAACCAGTCCCTTGAAGACTTCATCGAGACCATTCAGAAGTCGCACAAACGTCCCGCCAACGTAACCTTCCTAGGGTTTACGGCTACGCCGCGACATCAAACGATGATGTTGTTCGGTCGTACTGAGGACGGTTCTCCTGTCAATCTGACATGTCCGGGTGAAGAAAAGGTTGTGAGCTTCGACCTGTATTCCATGCGACAGGCTATTGAAGAAGGTTTCATCATTGATGTCCTCAAGGGGTACACACCCTATGAAGAGGCCTGGAAGCTGGAACATTCAAATCCCAAAAATCCATTAGTGAACGAAAGGGATGCCAAGAGATCCATTGCAAAATGGAAGAACCTTCATCCCACGAATGTCAGTCAGAAAACCGATTTCATCATCAACCATTTTGTTCGTAATGTCGCTGGGCTTCTGAATGGTCAGGCGAAAGCCATGATTGTGACCAGCTCACGTGCTGCGGTCGTGCGCTACAAGATGGCTTTCGATAAACCAGGGAACTCAGGGTAATACCCGTCTTTTCTTCGTCTTTCCGCAGGCTTCGTTTGCACCCGTACAGGTGCCGTGATTGCTTTTCACCCGCACAGCATCCTGCGCTGCACCCGCTGGAGCGCCCTCTGCCACCAGGTTGACGGCCGGGGGCTGCGTCGAGGCGTCGAGAAGTGCGAAGGAATCCGCACTTTTTGCCTCTTTGGAAATTTCAGGCGCCACAACTTGCGGTTTGGAAGCCAAAATCGAGTGGATTCCCAATCCGGCAACGCCCGGCCCACTTTGATTCTCATGTCCGCATCCGACGAAAAGCTTACGCTCCTTGACTGCAACACGCACGGCGCCATGACCCTTGGCCTTCGCGCAGCGGGCTTCAGGCCCATACTGGCTCATGGGCCGACCGAAGGCCATGCGGCCGACTACCTGCTCAACAACAGCGCCGCAGGGTCGGACGTCAGTCTGAAGGCCCTGCGCACCCGCAACGTGCCCAATGTGTTCCGGGTGCTTCCGGAAGTCGACTTTTCCGTCATTCTCCGTCCGAGAACGCCGTTGCTCAAGCGGCCTCGAGGTTCGGCGAAGGCGCCTTCGAAGCGCAAGCTCTGGAAGAGCTTCGTGCGTCTTCGGACGTCGGACTACCGGTCCGCAAAGGCGGAGGACATCCGGGAGGGGGCGTTTCTCATCGGCACCATGGGCGACATGGTGGACGGGCTCAGGCACCGCAACATCTTTCGTGACAAGTTCCGCGAGATCACGGCCGGCGTCGATTGCCTGACCATGCAGGCCAACAGCATCAAGCCCAAGAACCGCTGGCAGCCCAACAGCGTGGTCGAGTGCGCAGCCTTCATCGACCTGGTGCAGACCGTGAAGCCGAAGGTGGCGCTTGCGATCGAGCCCTTCATGTTTTCGCTCCCGCTGCAGGCCGGCATGGATCCTGTCATTCGTCACTACGACGACTTCATCAGGTCGTGGCTGGCGCTTCGGTACGTGGTCGTTCCCCTGGTTTATGACGCCACCGTCTTCGGAGCGTCCGTCTCTCGTCCCCAGTGCGCCGTGCTGGGGGTTCGCAACGACGTCTTCAACGCGTGGATGCGCTCCGACGCCTTTACGGACGACGATGCGGTGTTGTGGAAGGAAGCCGCGCTGCGGGCGAAGTACCTCCAGTCGAAGGGTTCCTGCCACAAGATGATTCCCTTCTCCGACGTGTGGGGATGGATTGCCGGGAATCCCGAGACGGACGACTATCCGCCTTTTCCCCTGACGCCGCACAACGCGACGGGCACCGTGTTCGAGTGTGCCGTCTTTCGCAAGGAGAGGGGTGAGGCCGAGCGCACCACCTATCGCAGCGCCGTCGACCGCAATCTCATCGTCGAGCCCTTCTGGGATGAGTCGATGGGCGACGTTTTCACCGAATCGGACAGGCGGGAGGCTGCGCTGGAGCTTTCGGACGATCCGGAGGATCAGGGCGAGTGGATCAGTGCGGACGGCTTTTGCGACACGGGCACGGACATGGAGAACGCGGGCGGCGTTCTCATGCACTGTGCGGACGTCGGCGCGGCCTCCGGATCCTACGGCTGGCTGGATCTTCTTGAAGCCCGCTCAGAGCGTCCGGGAGACGACGGCGGGGCCTGCGGGGCGTCGGGTTATGAGACGGGCGCCGAGCGCGACCGAGCGCTGAGCAGCGCCCTCGTGAAGCCCGGCAGCGCGGCTGCGGAGATCGTTCGGCCGACGCTCAAGACCGTCGTCGAGAGTCTTCGCGGCATCAATCCGGACATTTGCGACCTGTGGATGAAGGCCGGCATCGGTCGCGTCACGGAGCGGCACATCCGCAAGTGGCTGTTCTTCAGGCTTCTCAACAGGCTTCCTGCGAACATTCGCCGCATGCAGATGCCGATCGCAGCCTACCCTGTGCTGCCAGAGTTCGGGCGGCAGCTCGAACATTATCGAACGGCCATTCGCGACCTTCTCACGGCTCAACTTGAGTTCTCAGAAAAGAACGGACGGTTTACGGGGCTTTCCGGCAGCGCAGCCGAGCGCTTTGCGGTGGGCGGAACGCTTCTGGTTTATCGGGACGAACGCATCACGCGTCTGGTGCTCGAGCTCAGGCAGGCGGTCGAGGACGTCGAGTCCTTTGACGAGCACCGTGCCTCTCTCTGTCTGAGGACGCGCTACTACATCCAGCCTGCGGACGCCCCCATTCGCTACATGCCCCTGCTTCATGCCTGCATGAAGCTCTGGCATCCCGATCTTCCGCGCCCGCTCTCGTCCACCGAGATCGCCGTCTGTCAGGGCTATCCGAAGGAGTACCGGTTCGTGGGCGCCAAGCCGTGGCATTTCTTTGAGAAGACCCACGAGCGCGCCATCACGATGTACGACGAGGTCATCCATACCGTCTCGCCGCTTACGGCCTACGCCTTCGGCAAGGTCATGAAAAGGATTCTGACCGCTGCGAACGAGGTCGGCGAGCCGGGAAAGTGACGGGTCTTGTTCTGGCGCCGCAACTTCGGCTGTGGGAATAGAGAAAAGGCCCGAACGATGTCTTTCGTTCGAGCCTGGTTGCCTGGTTTGCAGGATTGCTCCGGTTTCTCAGCAGCGGCCGGCAGCGCGCAGCAGGTCGTTGCACTTGCCGTCGGAACGGGTCTTGGCCTTCTGCTTCTTGAAGGCCTTGCCGTCCTTGTCGATCGGCGTGCAGATGGCGTCGGAGGTCACGGCCAGTGCGCTCGTGAAGTAGCAGCGATAGACCTGACCGTTCTTGGCCTTCACCTTGTAGTTGACGGAGTCGATGGAGCCGCTCACGGAGCCCTCCACAATCCGGAGATTGCGGGCGTCGATGCCGGTGGCAAACTCCGCCTTGTCAAGCATGTCGGCTTCCGAAGAAATTTCCTTCTGGATGTGACCGCAGGCGGTCAGAGAGAGAACGGCGCCGGCCACGAGGGCGGCGCGCAGGATCTTGCTGTACTTCATGTTTTTTTCCGAAAAGAGCTTATTTGTTGAGTCGTTCGAGAAGACCGGAGGCGGCGCGGAAGGACACCTTCTTCGAGGCCGGGATCACGATGGTCTCGCCAGTGCGCGGATTGCGGCCGAGGCGCTCGGAGCGGTCGGACACGCGGAAGGTGCCCAGACCAAGGAGCTGCAGGTCCTCGCCCTTGACGAGCACGTCGCCAGTGATCTCGATGATGGCGTTGAGGGCTTCCTGAGCCTGCTTCTTGGAGAGCGTCGAGCGAAGCGTGATCTGTTCAATGAGTTCGGTTTTCGTCATTTGTTAGGGTTCCTGTTGGTTGTTGGAAATGGGTCGCCTGCGCAGGTAGGAGGCTATGGCCTCGAGGTCGCCCGCCAGACGCAGACAATATTGCTCGTCGGCTTCCTCGCGTCGCGCAGGTTCAAGGTGAGAGATCTGGGCGGAGACAATACGCAGAGTACGGGCAACGGCCTCTGCACGCAAGTCGATCGCCGTCTCAACGTCGCGCGGGCTCACGGCCTGAGCGATGAGGTTGAGGATGCCGGCATGCGTCTGGTTGGCAACGTTCACCATGGCCGTCCTCCTCACCGCTTCCGTGCAGTCGCGGGTTTGCCGGCGGTCGGGTTCTTCGCCTTCACCCAGCGGGGATCCTTGCGGAAGAACTTGTCGGCAAAGAAGTCCGGGTCGGGATAAACATCCAGATTGCCGGCTTCGTCAAAGGTGGGCTCGGGTACGACCGATCGGCCCGGACCGATGAGGATCCTCAGAAAACGAACGAATTTGGGCGACATGGTGATACTCCTGACCGTTGAGCCTGCCTGATGGGTTGCGAAAGAAAAAGATGGGGGGGAGACGGCAGCATGAGAATGCCTGCGCACCTTCTCCCGGCGGGGCGTGCCTTACCTCTGATCGGGTTCGGCGCTCATCCACGTCGTGATCGCCATGAGCCACAGCACGATCCAGATGATCGGATTCGAGCCGATGAGAGGACTCATGCACGCGTATGCGGCAACAATCGAGCCCGTCACAAAACTGAACTCAAGAATGATCTCCAGCTGTTCCATGTCTTTCCCTTTCCTGCCCAATGCCGTCGGAAGATTCCTGTTGGAAGTTTGAAAACTCTTGTTCTCCCGCCTTGTGAGAGAACCATAGTTCGAACGCAGGACCGACGTGACGAACGCACGAGAAATGTGAAACAGAATGTTAGCAGGATGCGGCTGCGGGAGGGCGGATTCAGTCCGGCTCCTCTTCGGGAAAGGGGATGTCGTTCGCATTGAACGTGCTTGCAGAGGAGACGAACTCCTCGACGGTCGACTGGCGCCACATCTCCTCGCTCGTCTCAACGACCGCACGCAGCAGTTCGCAGTCGGGCACGACGTCCGGATCCGCAAGCGATGATCTGGCGCGCTCGAGCATGAGCCGTATCCCGCCGTCGTCCTCAAAGCCGTTGAGGAGCCTTTCCGTGATGATGCAGACCGAGAAAAGACGATTGCGGTCACGCAGGGAGGCCGTACCGAAGAAGAAGCGCATTAAGGCGGGACCGTACTCTTCCCTCATGGCCCGGATGCTCGATTCCGGCACGGGAAGCTTGCGAATGAGCGGATGGCCCGCACGCCCGGTGAACGGCTTGTGCTTTCGCCCGCTGCGAGAATTTCTTTTGTCTTTGGCCATGGCGGACAAGGGGAAGACCCGGTCGCTCGCACGTCCGGGCCTTCGCTCCCTTTGGTTGAATTGTCAGTTCATACTGATTCGGCGCGGAAACCTCTTCCTTAATGATATGGACCACCCACCATGGGCCTAGGCAGTAGATCCTCACAGATCGATAATGGTTGAGCCTCAGAACCCTTCATGGAGTCCATATCATTATGCGTCGCATTGGATGGGGAATTACGCGGGTTTTGTTAAAAGACATGCGTTTTCCGCAAAGTTTTTTTCCAAAATGACAACCGGAATTTCTGACGAAGCAGTCCTGACGGCACGGCCTGCAGTCCGCCTGCAGGAGAGAGGTATCGACCGCACCCGCTCGGGCGCATGGGAGTGGGCATGACGGATGACATTCTCGAAACACCTGTAGCACTGTCGTTTTTACGACATTGGGCCTCGCTTGGATGAGTCGAACAGTCAATGCGGGAAGTCTCTCATGCGGACATCGTGATAAGAGTATTACGATATCCAAGCTATCGGTCGACGGAAGACATGCGACGTCCTTAACGCGCTGCAGCCTGCGACCCCGGCGCTTCGGTTGATTAGAGGAGCGCTGCAAGACTGAAAGGCCTTCCGGGACATGCATGATGGCACCTTTTCTAGGAGAGATCATATGTTCAAGAAGAGCTGTGTTGCCGTTGCAGTCGGCATGGCCTTGATGCAATGGGCACCTGCTTGGGCTGAAGCGCCCAGCGAGGACTTCATCGTTGTCGATCAACCCATTTCGCTCAATGACGTGACCAAACCTCAGGACAGCACCGTCAATTACGACAAGAATGTCCTGTATCAGACAGGCTTGGGTCTTAATGGGCAGGGCGGTACGAAAAACCTTGTTGTGAATGTCAAGGACGGGAAGGGGCAGTTCGTCATCAAAGATCAACGTGCACCGATCAAAATGACGGGGTCCAACGTCCACCTGACCTTCAATTCCGACCTTGTCATGGAAGGGATGATTTATAAGGGCATAGACTGGGATTCGGGCAGCAACAAAAGCATAGACATCAAGGGCGACTTCATCTACCGCAACGGTTATGCGCCTGCCGTCCACATTTCCAACGGGAATTCCCCCAGTTATAAAAACCTCTTCATCACGGTTGACGGAAAGGCCAGCTTTGAAGGAACCGATCTTGGAGGCAGCAATAACTACGCCGAGCAAAGTAGCATCCTTTATCTTGGCGCCACGAATTTTGAGGCTAAAAAGGGCATCCTCATCAACAACATTGACGTTCACAACAACAATGGCGGAGCAATGATCTATGTTCAATCAGGCTCCGTCAAGGCTGAAGGGGCAACCATTCAGGTCTCGAATGTCAACTACCATACTCCGGTGTACATGGCGTCCAGTTTCTACGTGCAGGAGTCGACCGTCATCGCTGGTCAAATTCTCGTGGATAATCTCACGAAGCTCGCGAATGGTGATCTTTACGGGTACATGAACGGGACTGCGGGCAACACCATCAGTGACAAGCTCTCCATTCAGAACCTCACCAACAACGGGGACGGCGATTCCTGTGCTCTTTACCTCGAAGCCGATTACCGCGATCGGTATGACACGACCCGCTTCAATGCCGGGGATGTGGTCATCAAGAACATCGTCTCGACCCAAGCAAGCAGCTACGGCCTCTACGCTCAGGAAGCCAGGGCAGACAACGGCAAGCTTCTGGCCACGCCGAAATCGATCACGATCGAGGGCGTACACGGTGTAACTGCAGGCATCGGTGCACTAATCTCCAATGGCGCCTCCTGGACGACGACGGGCGACATGACGATTGTCGACGTTAATGCCAGTGCAGGCGACTCCGTCGGCGCGTTGATCGGATCCATGACGGATGTTGGCGGAACGCTCACCGTGAAGAATATCAAGGGCGTTAATTCTGCCGTTGGCGTTCAGCTTGAGGATGCCTCCAAATTCTCCGCTCAAAAGCTCGTCATCAGCGACATCGCCGCCACTGGCGGCCCCACCGTTGGGTTGTTTGCCATCAACGCCGATGCCGGCGATCTTCGCGACGTGTATGTCAACGTCAATACCGGCAACAAGGAAGCTTACGAGGGTGCCTTCAAGACCGCCGCAGTTACGCAGAAGGCCCAAATCGACACCTATGCACTTCAGACGGCAGCACAAGGCAAGATCAATTGGAAGGGCGGCATCTACAACATCTTCGGCAATCTTCAGGCCGACCAGCAGCAACCTCCTGCCGATCCGAATGCCGGCCTCGCCCCTGCAGGCTCCATTGCCATCTCGGGTGACGCCCGCATCTACGGCGACGTGTACGCCGTTGACGGCGGTTCGGTTGACCTCACGCTGGAAGGCGCAACTGCAGTCCTTGAGGGTCAGACGGACGCCTGGTCGGAACTCAAGAACCAATCGACGCTTGCCCATACCTCCGAGCTGGTTGGTCTGGACGGAAATGTCATGACGCCGACTTCCGCCGGTACGATCAATCTGGCGCTCCAGCAAGGCGCAGTCTGGAAGGCCTTGGGTCAGAGCTCCCTCACCTCGCTCGATAACAGCGGGATGGTGGACATGACGACCTCGAGCGGCAGTTCCGTCTTCGCCGAGTCGCTCAAGGGCAACGGTGACTTCGTCATGCAGATCAAGGGGGACGGTTCCGGCAACATGATCTATGTCGCCAACGCTCTCGGCGCCGACGCTCAGCACAACGTCAAGCTCAAACTCGATGCCAAGACCCGAGCAGAATCGTCGCTCGACGATCTTGTGGACGTCCGCTTTGCAACAACCGGCGGCTCGAACGACGCTTATGCGGGCACCGAATTCAAAGTGAGCATGCTTGACCAAGGCTTCCGCAACGTCACGCTTAAGGTCGGAAAGGAAGCCTACGACAAGACGGCAACGGACAAGAACGCCGCCTACAACGGTACCGGCGCTGGTGAAGGCGACTATAAGCCCGGCAACGACTATGTAGACTCGGTGTTCGGTAACGAAGGCACCAACTGGTATATTGCCGGCTATGAAGAAGTTGTTCCCGATCCCGATCCGAAGCCCGATCCTGAACCTGAAGTTCCTGAGATCTCCGATGCGGGCAGCACCATCCTCGCCATGGCACGCAGCAACTACTGGACAGCCGTCGAGATGGACCGCCTCAACAAGCGTCTGGGTGACGCACGCTACGCCAACGGCGATGACGGTGTGTGGCTGCGCCTGCGCTATGAGTCGAACGGCACGGCTTCGGGCGTCGGCGACTTTGAAAGCGATGCCGTCACGTACCAGCTCGGCTTCGACCACGCCTTCAAGCGCGAGAACGGTCGCTGGATCCTTGGTGCCGCCATCGACTACAAGGATGCCGAGGTGGACTACAAGGCCGTGACGGGCGAAGGCAATACCGATCGCTTCGGCGTGAAGGTTTACGGCACGTGGCTCGGTGAATCCGGTGCCTATGCCGACGTCAACGCCATCTGGGGCAGGCTCTCGAACGATTTCAGCATCGTGAACGGCTCCGGCGAGCGCGTCACCGGCGACTATGACAACCACATCATGGGCGTGTCCCTTGAATCTGGCCATTGCTTTGACGCCAAGAGCGGGCTCTTCATCGAACCTCAGGTCCAGGTGCAGTATCTGCGCGTGACCGACGGGAACTACTCGACGAGTCAGGGCACCCGCATGGTTCAGGACAGCTTTGACTCCGTCATCAGTCGTGCCGGCGTTCGCGGCGGCTTTACCTTCGGCAAGACCCACGAAAACCAGATCTATGCCAAGGCCGACTGGCTCCACGAATGGTCCGGTGAACAGAAGATCACTGCCTACGACGCCACGACCAGCCGTTCAGGCTTTGACGCCTCGATCGACAACAAGGGCAGCTGGTACGACGCGGGCTTCGGCATCCAGACGAAGTTCACGGAGACTTCCTACGGCTTCTTCGATGTTGAACACCGCTTCGGCAACAGCCTCGATCACAGCTGGGTGCTTAACGCAGGACTTCGCTACGCCTTCTGATTCGGCGCCTGAAGCCTAGCCCGAATTTTGCATGAGCCACAAAAAAACCGACCTGCGAGCAGGTCGGTTTTTCTTGGTGCGCCCCGCATGGGCGATCTCTACAGGGTGAAAGTCCCGAAGGCAGGGTGCGGTCACCAAGCCTCTAGCCCGAATTTTGAACGAGACTTTCAGAAAGCCTCGTTCAAAATTCGGGCTAGCGTTTTCTGGCGGATGGGCATCGAGTCTGCAGGCGCTGTGCCCGTGCCGTCGATGTCCTCAAAGTGGAACCTTTCGCGTGGCCTCTTCCACGATCACCTCTGCTCGCTTGTCGTATCGCTGCGTCGTGATGACCGACGCGTGGCCCATGGCCTGACGAACCGTGTTGATGTCGGCGCCGGTCTCCAACAGACGCGTTGCAAAAGTGCGGCGCAGATCGTGGGGTGTAAAGGCCGTGATATGCGCCTCAATGGCGCGAGCCTGCAGGAGTTGGTAGATGGCGCTGGTGGTGAGTGGCCAGTACGGCTGGATGTTGTTTCCCTTCTTGACGGCCACAAAGACGTTGCCGCAGCCTTCTTCTCCTCGAACCTCCAGCCAGTCCTTGAGTCTTTCCCAGGCGTCGGTCGAAGGGGCTACCACTCTTTCCTTGTTGCCCTTGCCTAAAATCGTGATGGTCCGAGTCTGGTGATTGATGGACGAGAGTTGGAGTGTTGCGATTTCAGCGCGTCGCATCCCGCAGCCGATGGCCAGTGCGAAAATTGCCGCGTCGCGGATGCCGATGGCGGTTGCCTTGAGCTCTGAAGCAGCGATGAGCTTTCCCGTTTCGCGCGTATTGAGGGCACGCCCCCTGGATACACGGGTGCCTCGCACACCCTTCACCTCTCGAATGGCGGAGTAGGTCTGAATGGACATCATGCCCTTGAGCCAAGCCTGCTTGGCCACCATGCGCAGCGTACAAATCTGCAGGTTCACCGTAGCCGGCGACAGTCCCTTATCGATCTGTCGGGTTCGAAAAGCGAGGAGCGCGTCGTAGGTCATCCGCTCCCATGGACAGTCGTTCAGGGAGTCGTGACCAAAATCTCGGGCGATGCTGTTGAGGATGCGGACGACCTTGTTGCGGGACTGTCCGGCGCCGAGGGTGAGGACATAGGCTTGTGCCGGATTGAAGGTGTCTTGCGTTCGACGCGCATCGAGCGCGAAGGCATTGCCCTCGTTGTGGTGAGGATCGGGCGCATCATAGACAACAACATCAGGAATCGGATGACTCATAGACGGAATACGATATTAGATGGAAAGAGCAATTTCTATCAGATATTTTCGCACACTTCCAGAACCCTTGCGTGCCTCGAAGAGGAGGGCAGGCGTTAGTGATAACGGCAGAGGGGAGGAGACCCTCCTCACCAGAGGGGACCCGATGATGAGATTGAGGGCGATGGGATAGGTCAGATGCTCAAACGCCAGAGAAAGAGGGCCTTGGTTTGCGCCTGTGAGCGTTAGTGATAACGCCTTTAGGGCTGTGCGACAGGCGATCCAGCGGAATTCCGTAGGTTCGGAAAAGCACGAGTTTTGCACTGTTACAGCCTTGGATCGAGTAGAATGGCGTTATTACTAACGCCTTACACACTCGTTATGTCCGAAAAAAACAGACTTCGCCAGCTTAACTTCACCAAGCGCAGGGAGGCCGAAGGTTTCAAGCGCATTCTGTTTTGGTTAAAGCCTGATGAAAAGGCATATCTCAAAAAAGCACTGGCTGCTTTTAGAGAAAACGCGGGAGAGGTGGAATTAAACCCCGTAAAGAAAGTCAATCCTTATCAAGCAGAAATCCTGAAGGGCGAATATCCTTTTGAATTTGAGAAAATTAAATATCCGTACTATACGATCGAAAAGCCTTGGGACAATCTCCGTTATTGGAACAATTCTTTACCAAAAGGCATTCTTGTCTTTGCGGATTCCCATAAACGTGTAAAGAAATGGCGGGCAGTCGCACTTGATGGCCTCGGCGCATTCCCCGTGCTGTGGTCGATACGCTACGCCCTCGAGCAGCGCTGTTGGGATCTGGCGCCGTCCAGAACCCGCAAGATCAACTTCTCAAAGTTCGACGTGCAGACCGAAGTCCTCAGGATGGTCGGCAACGCCAAGCTCAAGGTCGATGCCCGCTTTATGAATTCCTCCTTGGGATTCATGACACATCCAATTGCCGCACAAGCTGTCACGGTGGACAGAAGTATTGCGGACAAGTTCCCGGAAGGGGTTCTTGTCGTTGTCGTCGATGAACGAGGCGAGCTTCTCGAGACGAATGCGGAGTGTCCCAGGAGAGAGGAAGTGTTGCTTTGGAACTTCAGCCAACCAGGTCTTCGATGGGATGAGATGAAGGGGACCTGGCATGTGGCGATGGCGGTGTTGACGAAAATTTTCAGAACGCCAGATCCAACCATTTGACTAAATCGGGACCGACATGAACATTATTGATTTTATGAATGGCTTTCACAGCGAATGTAAAAATGATGCGACTAATGACAAATTGCCGACTGCGCGATAGTTTGGACTTCAGTATCCCGAGTTACGGAAAGCAAAGGTAAAGATCACACTCTTTTGGGGTGATTGTTGTGCTGGCGAAAATTCGTTTCAGATCTCTTTTTACCAGTGGCTGCGAATGGTTAGGGGCGAGAAATGAGTAATGTCATGTTCGTTAGCCGGTGCGGCGACCGTGCCGTAGATGATCCCCGATTCAGAACACGCGGCAATATGCTCCTTCATCCCGAAATGCCAGGTGTTGGCCTTCTTGCCTGAAGCCATCTCAGGATCTCGGGCGTGAGCCTTGTTCTTGGTTGACGACGGCGCTTCGATAAAAGTGCCGTCAGCGGCAACCATTTCAAAAGAACAAGCTCCGGCCTCTACGGCCAGATTTACCGTGCGCTCGAGGAATTTTTGAGCCAACCCATATTGGTCAATGAAATGCCTGAAGCGCAGTATCGTCGAGTCTGAGATGAACAGACGTGTGCTTGAGAGAGACCTGAGGAAGCTCTTCAACAGTACCCTGAACAATCGTTTGCACAGAAATTTAGCTTGTGTAATAGACAAAAGTTCTCGGGGCGCAAAATTAAAGAGGGCTTTTGAAGAGCTTCCCTGAAGCAGGTGAACACGAACCATCGTTTCAAGGCGTGTATACAGCCTTCCTTGTTGAACCGTCTCGCCAGCTTTGATGTGGTAGTGCGGCAGGCATAGTTGGATCAATTCGTTGATTACGTCATCAGTCAGCCGATCCATGGCATTCACCCGGCGATCAGCATGAGCCCGACGAACCTGTAGGAACTTTTCAGCATCAATGTCTGCAAAGCTCAGTTGACCATCGAATAACTCTTCCATAGTTACACCAAATTTAACGAGCTTATACTATAGAAGTATAGTATTTCTAGGGCAAGAAAACAGCATTTTTTGAGGCTGTACGGGAAAACCGAACGGAACATTTTTGTTTCATTCGGCTTGGCAACAGAGAGTTTTGAAGAGCTTCCTTAACGGTGTCAATTGAGTCCTGCAGGCCATGAAACAGTTCGGCCGCCCTTCTGTCTGGAGGGGCGGCCGTATTCTTGGTGCTGGAAAAGCGGTTAGAAGGCGTACCTCACGCCAATGCTGGCATCATAATCCTTCGTGTAGCCGCTGCCCTCTTCACGAGAGATCTGACCGTACACGCGCCAAGCGTCGTCGATCTTCCAGTCGGCAGTCAAACCGTAGTAGGCACGAGCGCCCTTGAGATCCATCGCGTCGCAATGAACGGTTGCACCGTCGGTACCGTGAGCGGTGATCGTCTGATCGCCGTCGAACTGATAGAGCATCCCACCCTTGAGTCCGACGCTGAAGTAGGACGCCAACGGATCGCTGTCGGTACCCAACGCGAAGGTCTTACCCATGGCAGCGCCCAGACGTCCGGTGATGAAGTCCGCATCCCCCTGTGAAACGGCAAGGCCCGTCGAGGTTGTGAAATCCTTGCCTTCGGCGTGGAACCACGTAAGCTGCGCCGTCGGTTCGACGTACCAAGCACTGGCGGTTTCGCCAAACTCGAAGCGGTGGCCTGCTTCGGCTGAAATGCCGTAGCCCCAGTTCGAGTAATCAGCCTTGAAGCCCGCCATCTTGTTGTTGGCCAGCCCCGTGAGTTCGGTGTCGTAGTACCCGGCATGGAGCACCAAGTCGACGAAGGCCCCGTTGTCCTTCATGTAGGTGGCATAGGCCTTGAACGTGTACTGGTCGACGTCGGCAGAGCCGCCCGCTGCATCCGCCGTGCCGTCCATGTCAGACTGACCGTAGTGGAAGGCGCCACCGATGAGCCAAGAGGCGTCTTTTCCGGCCTTCACGACATGGTCCGCACCGAGATGAATGCCATAGGTATCCTGCTCGAAGCCGTTGCCGAATGACCCATGCGCGCTGTCCTTGCGGGCGTAAGTGCGCACCCAAAGGCCGTCCGTGTCGCCGTTGCGAATGTCACCCATGCGCATGCGAAGGTCTTCGGTCTCAGAGAGCATCCCAAGGCCTTGATTGACGGAGGCGCCAAGCGCAAGGACTTGTTCGACCTCTCCAGAGATCGGCGGTTCTTCAGGATCTGTCCCTGGATTATCCGGGTCGGTTGGATCCTTGTTGACGACGACGTACCACTGCCCTTTTTGGCCATTGCTGGTGGTGGAACCTTCGGCCTCTTCAGGTGCACCGTCCTCAAAGAAGCGAACGGAATAGTCGAGAGCCGCGCCCACCGGATCAAGAACTTCGCCGACAGTCAGATTGCCGGAGTCCTGCTGAAGAATCCAGTCCTGCGACCGAACGAAATCTTCACCAAGGACGCCCGTCGTGGTAAGAGCGAGGTTAAAGGTGCCGGAAGCCTCACCCTTGACATCGATCTGCGTTGTGTCGGGAGAATCCTTTTCAGAGAGATTAAGCGAGACCGCCAGCGTACTGTTGTCAACGGAAAGAGACGTTAGATTGCTGCTCTTCGTCACATCCCAGCGAGAATCCTTGAAGGCCAGATCGATTTGACCTTCCGCATCACCATCCCGATAACTGAGGTCCGTCGCGCCCTTGAAATGTGAGTCGGCGCCTCTGAAAGCCGCGTTGATCTTGCCAACGGTCACTTCATGAGTTGTATCGTCAACATGCATTTGGGTGACCAGATCGCCCTCGACCACATTTACAATCCCGTCTGCACCGTCGATGACGATGCCGTTTCCAGTCGTTGCTTGAGCCAGAATGGCAAAGCTGGAGGTTTGACCGTTCACGCCCGAGACTTGCAGGCCGCCGGTGAAGGCAACATTTTGTCCGTGAATGCCGACAGCCGTGTCGCCCTCAACCGCCGAAACGGTAGTTTGCCCGGCGAAGGCTGAAGCACCACCGTAGGCATAAATGCCTGTGGCGACGCCTGCTGCTCGGATATTGGAGACGACAGAGGAAGAGTTGGCTTCTGCAAGATTCAAATTACCATTGACGCGCACGCCGTAAGCGTCGCCTGTCACGGACTCAATTTGATCTACAAACAGCGTTCGTTCAACATTAAGGGCGGCTTTTTGATTGGCCCGACTTGCCGTAAACCAGTCAATCCCGATCGTGCGCCCGCCGCCTTTCACATTGCTCACGCTGATCGCGTCAACGCCGGCGCTAGCCGTGCTTTCGTCCTGATACTGTGTCCAGTTGCCAAAACCATTGACAAAACTGGCACTCTCTGCCGTGAAATGGTCGACAGCCACCTGCCCGATGTCGAAATGCCCCGCTCGATTCGGGTTCGTGAGGAACGTCACGCCGCCGGCAAAATGATTGGACGAGGACGTCACTTTGCTAACTTCGATCTTGCTCATGCGTAGCGTCGTGCTTTCTGCAAGGTCAAAACGAACGGCATTGAACGCAGTTTTCTTGCTCGTTGTTGCCGAGTGTCGGCTGTTACGGATTTGCACATTGTCTAAAACGGGCGTCTGGCGATTTTCAATATCGACAAAAGACGAAATCTCGTACCCTGGTTCCACCTCGTTTTTCGTGATCTCGGTGTTGTCGATATGGATGCCGCCAGACACTTCAAAGAAACCTTGTCCTTGACCATAACCGGACGTTATGTCGGTCGAAATAACTGAGCGCTCCGACTTTACGTTCTTGACGACAATATCACCCGTTACACGGAAAGCATCTTGTTGCCCGAGCTTGATCACTTGAGAACTTCGGCCGGTAAAAACCAGAGGATTCGCTTCATCCCCAATGACACTGATGCCGGCGCTCGACGTAAACTCCGCCGTGCTATCCAGATTGAGCAGATTTGTGTATTGCCCGGAACCAGTTACAGAAATACCGTCGACCTGAATTACGCTGTCCTGAGAAGCGGCAAGGATTGACCCGGTGACTGATGAATTTGAGACGGATACCGCCCCTAAATCTAAAGTGGAGGCGCGATAGGCTTGGATGAGATTGTATGATGCCTGCGTACAGTTTTCGATGACGAGTCCCGAAGTCTTCAGATGCGAATCAATGCCTACATTGACGAGAGAGACAGACGATGCGAGTTCAAGATTTTGCAGTTTTAGAGTGCCGTCAATCGTAAGGCTCGAACCTTGCCCTGTACGACTACCATGCCCAACCGTAATGACACTGTATTGATAGAAGTTGGACGGTGCTTTCTTTTGAACAGTTGTGACCGTTCCATCCAATCCCACAACAACGTCTCCCTTCATCGTCAAGCCTCCAGTGCCTGGATTAGGGTAGCCATCATTATTCGTCAAAATGGCTGCTGAGTATGAAGACGGAACCAAATAGAAAGTACCATCGGTAGCCGTTAAGACGACGTCTTGACTTTTGTCCAAATAGACGATGCTGTCGATTGGTGTAGAGGGACTACTTGAGATCGCCATATCCCCTGTCGGCTTGATCACTTGGGAAGCCATACCTGACACTGGCAACAATCCGAAGGTAGTGATGACGGCAATTGTCAGAGGAGATCGAACAAATCTCTTGGTCAAATCAGTTTTTGAGAGAGGAATTGCATTATCGGTTAGGGGGGGGGGGATCAATACTCCTCTCATCTCCTTTTATTGTGATACGACGCCTAATAAATATTGGCAAGCACCAAGTTCTCGCCTCTACAAGAGGCGCATCTAAGCTTTGATTGCTGTCGCCTTTAACATCATAATCCCACCAATGTCCAAAATTGCGCCCACGTACCTGATTTTCAACAGTTCGGCCGCCCTTCTGTTTGGAGGGGCGGTCGTTCTTGTTGCAGGGAAAGCAGTTAGAAGGCGTACCTTACGCCGATGCTGGCATCGTAGTCCTTCGTGTAGCCACTGCCCTCTTCACGGGAGATCTGGCCGTACACGCGCCAAGCGTCGTCGATCTTCCAGTCGGCAGTCAAACCGTAGTAGGCACGAGCGCCCTTGAGATCCATCGCGTCGCAATGAACGGTTGCACCGTCGGTACCGTGAGCGGTGATCGTCTGATCGCCGTCGAACTGATAGAGCATCCCACCCTTGAGTCCGACGCTGAAGTAGGACGCCAACGGATCGCTGTCGGTACCCAACGCGAAGGTCTTACCCATGGCAGCGCCCAGACGTCCGGTGATGAAGTCCGCATCCCCCTGTGAAACGGCAAGGCCCGTCGAGGTTGTGAAATCCTTGCCTTCGGCGTGGAACCACGTAAGCTGCGCCGTCGGTTCGACGTACCAAGCACTGGCGGTTTCGCCAAACTCGAAGCGGTGGCCTGCTTCGGCTGAAATGCCGTAGCCCCAGTTCGAGTAATCAGCCTTGAAGCCCGCCATCTTGTTGTTGGCCAGCCCCGTGAGTTCGGTGTCGTAGTACCCGGCATGGAGCACCAAGTCGACGAAGGCCCCGTTGTCCTTCATGTAGGTGGCATAGGCCTTGAACGTGTACTGGTCGACGTCGGCAGAGCCGCCCGCTGCATCCGCCGTGCCGTCCATGTCAGACTGACCGTAGTGGAAGGCGCCACCGATGAGCCAAGAGGCGTCTTTTCCGGCCTTCACGACATGGTCCGCACCGAGATGAATGCCATAGGTATCCTGCTCGAAGCCGTTGCCGAATGACCCATGCGCGCTGTCCTTGCGGGCGTAAGTGCGCACCCAAAGGCCGTCCGTGTCGCCGTTGCGAATGTCACCCATGCGCATGCGAAGGTCTTCGGTCTCAGAGAGCATCCCAAGGCCTTGGTTGACGGAGGCGCCGAGCGCAAGAACCTGTTCGACCTCAGGCGTCACGGGCGGCACATCCGGTTCGCCAGGATCTTCAGGTGCAAGGACGACATGCCATTGGCCCTTGTTACCCGTACTCGTCGAAGAGCCTTCCGCATCGAGTGCGGCACCATCCTCAAAGAAGGCGACCGAATAGGCGAGCGCGCCGCCGTTCTGATAGGTGACGTCGCCAACCGAGAGGACGCCGGAGGTTTGCTGCAGGAACCAATCCTCGGACTTCGTAAAGTCTGCCCCAGCCTGTCCTGTGATGTTCAATGCCACATCGAAGGTGCCCTTGGCTTCGCCCTGAACGTCTACTTGGGTCGTTCCGTCTTGCGCACCATCCGTCAAGTTGATGTCGACACTGAGCACGCCTTTGTCCATGTTCAAAGATGTCAAGGTGCTGTTCTTTGTGACGGTCCATTTGGCCTTGTTCTTGAAGGCAAGATTGATCGTGCCCTGATCAGACGTTTCGTCCATTTGAGTGAAGGTGGCTCCCGTCAAGCTGGATGCCTGGCCATCGAACGACGCTGTGAGCTTCCCCTTTGTTTGCTTTGTTTGATCAGTTGAGTCGGAAAGGGTGAGGAGATCTCCCTCGATAACATTGGCAATACCCGGCGTTGTATTGACAACCAGCCCCGGATCGTCCTCATGAACAGGCATTGCGACGATGGCCGCGGCATTTCCGCTTTCGCTCGTAATATTTGAAATTTCCAATCCGTTTGAAAGCGTCAAATTATCTGCCTGCAAACCCGATGATGAAACGCCGCCGCTGATATTGCTGATTTTAATATGCCCAAAGTCAGAATCCCGTGAAATATTTGACAATACAACGCCATCCGCATTTACTTTGGCACTTACGCCATCAATGGCAATGGATTTAATATTGAACTTTCCAAGATCAGACAAAATCCCCGCCGCGCTTTTTTCAAGGGATTTAACATTTTTAATTGTAAGCGTCTCAGTCTGCAAACTGGAAAGATAGGTTTGCCCCGTATCTTTCTCAGTTAAACCTTCGGCATATACTGCAAAAAGATCGTCTGTATTGGCTTCCAAATTTGAAATTCTGATCTCATTGGTTGCTGTGACACTACCAGCAGACGAAATGCCCGCGGAATATTCAAGATACGAACCATTCTTTGCAGTGAGATTGTTAATGTCGATATACCCTACTTCAAGAGTTGAATCTGGGAGCCCAATCTCAATTGCTCGAAATCCCGTATCGGAATTTACCTCTAAAAATTCGATTCCTTCGGCCTTAACATTTGAGGAGTTTCCCATTAATCCCAATAAATAGAATGGGCCATTACTTGTGGCTGTTCGTTTGATGTTTTCAAATTTTATATTTTTAGCATCAATATCACTATTCTGCAATTGGATGACATAAGGTCCAGACCCTGAAAATGTAGCATCATGAATCAATAAGTTATTCCCAATGGTTAATGTCGAAGGTTCGATAGTTGTATCACTTCGAACACCGACCAACTCAATACCAGAGCTACAATATTTAAATGTTCCACTAATGAATAAATCTTCATCAATAGCGATGGTAGATCCTTGGTTAGTGTGCATTGCCCCAAAAGCCTCATTGCCAATCAATGAGAGACTACCTTCCACTTGCAGCGTTGCATTAGCATATGTATCAACCATTGCCGAAGCATCAGATGGGCCAATGGTGAAAGTGTGCTTCCCTTTAATGGCAAAGGTTTCCCCTTTGGAAATCGTGGGGAGGTATGATTGCAACAAAGAAGAGTCTTCAGTAAGGACGATCTCATTCCCGGAAACCTGGTTAAGATCAATTACGGCTGCCTCAGAAACAGGCACTCCGAGAGAGAGAGAGAGAATATACCACCGACGGCTTTGGCTACTTTTGATTTTCCAAAATACATAAGAACCACGGTGCCCTTCCGACAAGAAAAGCACGCCCTCCTGATTACGGGTTGGAGAGATCTCGTTTGGACAGCGAGAACTTGAGCCTTCGTCTTTCCGCGAGACGCCCTCGCGACGCACGCGGAAGTTTGGCGCTGTCTCAGGGCGGGGCGAGTAAGTTTCTCAACATTGGGAGAAAAAACACAGGCTCATAGAGCAGTATAGGCTCTTGCTGAAGGAAACAAAATCCTTTTTCAGACTGTAGTCTTCGTGATTAGGGTTTAGGAAGCTCTTCAAAACCCCCATCTCTGAACGATGGGGGAAGCAGATTTGTTTA
>OGDS01000784.1_pt1 | contig 29693 bp, 20 predicted proteins | sample 1570351 | NCBI WGS metagenome assembly OGDS01 (sample SAMEA2581974, study PRJEB24529) | metagenome | biome: Human gut stool | place: China | collected 2011
TCCCAGGAGTTCCTTCCGAGGTGGAACCAGGTGTTCTTCTCCATCGCGACCTCCGGGTCAATTTTACGGAACCCGATCATCTCCTTACGTCTGCTGTTCTTCAGCTCCTCCCTCTTGCGTCTCATGGTGCTCTCAGCCTTGTGCAGCATTCCGAGATCCTCCTTGATGAAGCCATCGGTGATCTGGCGGAAGGTTGTGTTGACATATTCAAGGAAATCAGACTGGCTGTCGGCTATGTGCTTGCTCAGAAGCGTAAGGATCTCGCTCTTGTCGGTGCTGAGCATCATCTGGTTGAAGGTCACGTCTCCGTTCTCTTCCTCCGCCTTTTTCTTGTAGCGGATGTTGCTGCGGACGAGCAGGAAGATCGCGAGCGCCATCATCACGCAGGCAGCCACGAATCCGCCGACGTGCATCAGCATAGCCACGAGGAAGCAGAGAATGAAGGCCGCTCCGGCTGTGATGAACCAGCCTCCGATGACGGAGACGACACCAGTCACTCTATAGACAGCGCTCTCTCGTCCCCAGGCACGGTCGGCCAGAGAAGAACCCATCGCCACCATGAATGTGACGTAAGTTGTTGAAAGAGGTAGTTTAAGGGATGTTCCGAGGGCTATCAGCAGACCTGCCACAACCAGATTGACCGTGGCCCTGACCTCATCGAACGCCGCTCCTTCCGGAAGTCGGGCCTCATCGGTGTTGAAACGCTTCTCGCACCAGGCCTTGACGTTGTCCGGCACGACATCCTGGAAGAAATTGGCGGTGTTGTTGGAGAATCTGACCAGAACCCGGGCTATCTTCGACGAGCCGAACATCTCGTCACCCTCGCTCTGCCTGGAAAGGTCCACGGAGGTCTTGATCACGTTGTGGGCTTTCTTCGATGTCGCGAGCGAGAACACCATCACCGCGCCTGCCGCCACAAGGAATATCATCGGACTTTTGGCCGGTCCCTCAAGGGATGACATCATGAAGGTGGAAGGGTCCGAGGCTCCGCTTGCGGCAAAGTCAGTGTAGGCGGAATATCCCGCCAGAGGCACTCCGATGAAGTTGACGAGGTCGTTGCCGGCGAATGCCATCGCAAGGGCGAAAGTTCCCATCAGTACCAGAATCTTGAACACATTGACTTTCAGGAAATAGAGAAACTGCATGATGGCTGTTGACGCGAGGAAGCATATTCCCAGAATGGTAAGGGTGTGATTTTGGATATATTCGTAGATTTCCGGCGTGACGAAAGACATGCTTTTGATGCCTTTGAACAGCATGAAGTAGAAGATGGCTGTCGTGGCGACGCCCCCGAATATTCCTATCTTCCACTTGAGGTTCTTCTTGTAGGTGAATGTGAAGACAATACGGGAGATGTACTGCAGGACGATTCCGAAGAAGAACGCTATGGCGACGGAAACGAATATGGCCATGATCATGCCGAGCGCCTTCTCCGTGTTCATCAGGTCGCCTACCGTCAGTCCGGTGGTGTCGTTCGCCAGCTTCAGAAGCACGAATGCCGTGGTGCCTCCAAGCAGCTCAAACACAAGGGAAACCGTGGTCGAGGTCGGCAGTCCGAGGTTGTTGAATATGTCAAGCAGGATCACGTCAGAGATCATCACGGCGAGGAAGATGAACATCAGCTCCTTCAGGGAGAACATCGCCGGATGGAATACTCCATTCCTTGCGACTTCCATCATTCCGTTGCTCATCGTCGCTCCCATGAACACTCCGACAGCGGCCACGATGATGATTGTCCTGAACTTGGCCACTTTGGCGCCTATCGCTGAGTTCAGGAAGTTGACAGCGTCGTTGCTGACTCCGACCATCAGGTCGAACACCGCCAGCACGAACAGGAATACCACAAACACAAGGTAAATCTCACTCATAATTTTTCTCTACTATTACGAACGCAAAATTCACCATAAAATGTTACCGGACGATTGCAACCGTGTTACATTTCGGTTACAATCTATTGTTTGTATTGGTGGAGCTTCGGCAAGCCCAAAGCATAGCCACTTGACAGCGGAAAAATCAAATGGCGGATTTTGGTAACGTGCAAAATCCGCCATTTGCCTTTTTTCCGCTGTCATCAAGCACGGTAGAAGCCGGCTTATGATTGTGTGTACCCCTGTCTGGGTATAATGTTCCAACCCTTGAACCGAAGTGACTGCACAACATAAAAATCCCTCTGAAAGATTTCCAGAGGGATAGCAAATGGATGTGTCGGAAAATTATTTAGCCTTACCCTGCTTGGCCACAGCCTCCTGCTTGCGCTTGAGCTCCTCAGGATCAGCGAGATAGTAATCCTTCACGAGATTGAGGTCGTCATCGAACTCGAACACGTAAGGAGTCGCTGTCGGGATGTTCAGGCCGACGATGTCAGCGTCTGAGATGCCCTTGAGGTGCTTTACGACACCACGGAGGCTGTTGCCGTGAGCCACAACCACGATGTTGTCGTGCTGCTTGAGGGCAGGGAAGATCTCGCACTCCCAGTAAGGCATAACACGCTCGATGCAGTTCTTAAGAGCTTCTGTGCGAGGAATGTACTGGTCTGGAACGAGAGCGTAGCGAGGATCCTTGGTAGCGCTGTTAGGATCGTCCTCAGGAAGGTTGTGAGTACCCACGTCGAAGCTTCGTCGCCAGATGAGCACCTGCTCGTCACCGTACTTCTGGGCGGTCTCGGCCTTGTTCAGACCCTGAAGCATTCCGTAATGCTTCTCGTTGAGCCTCCAGGTCTTCTTTACAGGGATCCAGTCGAGATCCATAGCGTCGAGGACGTTGTTGAGGGTCTTGATGGCTCTCTTAAGATAAGAGGTGTAGGCCACTTCGAAGGTGATTCCGGCCTCTTTGAGGGCCTTTCCGGCGTCGAGGGCTTCCTGAACGCCCTTCTCGCTGAGGTCAACGTTGGTCCAGCCTGTGAACCTGTTCTCTTTGTTCCACTGGCTCTCGCCGTGACGGATAAGTACTATTCTTTTCATATTCCTAAAAATTTTGGTTTATTCCAATTGCCCGGTCACTGAGCATGCCGAAGTGACCGGGCTGCAAATTTACATCATTATTCCGATTCGTCAAATTGGTTGCCCATAATCATAAGCAGCTTGTCGCCGACCTTGAGCTTGACTGATCCGTCAGGAACAATCAACTCACCGTCCCTCTTTATCATCACAACACGGGTCCCCTCCGGTAATGCGACTTCCTTAAGTGTGTCACCGGCAGCGAGATCCGTCTCCGTCAGCCTGTGGTCCATCAGCTTGCCGGCCTCCTCCGGGATCTCGATTCCGAATGTCTCCGGAGCCTTCTCCTGAGGCAGGGCAAGGTTCAGCTTGCGCGCCACCGCAGGAATGCTCATGCCTTGGATCAGCATGGAAACCATCGTGATGAAGAATACGATGTTGAAGATCTGTCCGGAGCCCGGAATGTCAGCCACGACAGTGAATATGGCGAAGATGATCGGAGTGGCTCCTTTCAGACCTACCCAGGAGATGAGCACCCTTGCCCTGAACGAGAGCTTCCTGAAAGGCAGGAGCGAGATGAACACCGCCAACGGACGGCCTATAAAAGTAAGGAATATTCCGATGAGAAGTGCCACGGGAGCCGCGGACAGCATCTCCTTAGGGTTCACGAGGAGCCCAAGCGTGAGGAACATTCCCATCTGCATCAGCCAGGTGACCGTGTCGCTGAACCTGAAGACCTCTCTCTTGTGGGCCATCGGCTTGTTGCCTATGATCACACCGGCGAGGTAGATGGCGAGGAATCCGTTGCCGTTGACGAGTCCGGTGATCGAGTAGATGAAGAACCCGATGCTCAGCACGAGGATGGCATAGAGTGAGGCTCCGTTCAGTTTCAGTTTCCCGAGAGCCCAAGAGAAAGCCCTGCCGAGACCCACACCCATAATAGCTCCGATTCCAAGCTGCATCGTGAATGTCAGCAAGGCGTTGCCGATCATCCGTGGGTAGTCGATGTCGATTCCGGAGGCCGGCTCGAAAAGCTGCTGGGCGCATTGGATCAGCACGATGGTGATGACGTAGGCCATCGGGTCGTTGGAACCGGACTCCAGCTCAAGGACCGGCTGGAGGTTCTCCTTCAGCTTCATCTTTGCGTTCCTCAGGATGTTGAACACTGACGCTGAGTCGGTTGACGACATCACGGCCGCAAGCAGAAAGCACATCACGGTGGACATTCCCTCGGAGAGGTGTCCCACCCTTGTCAACAGATAAATGAATCCGCCCGTGAACAAGGCCGTCAGGAACACCCCGACGGTGGACAGCACGATTCCTTCTTTTAGTACGGGTTTTATTGTGTCGAACTTCGTCTCAAGACCGCCGCAGTATAGGATTACACATAGCGCTATGGTACCGATGAACTGTGCGATGTGGAAATTGTCGAACGCGAGTCCTAATCCATCGACACCGAACGCCATTCCGACGACGATGAACAGGAGCAGGACCGGGATTCCGAACTTGAAACCGGCCCGGCTGATGAGTATCGCCGTGAAAATCAGGATGGATCCGATGAGGAGTATATTCTCAGGGGAAAACTGTATCATATTATTCTGTGTTTCTGTTCATAGTCGCGGCACCAGTCCCGCAGCGGGCAATCGTCGCATTTCGGGTTTCGGGCCGTGCACGTGTACCGTCCATGGAGGATCAGCCAATGATGTGCCCTTGCCCTCAGTTCCGCCGGGATGTACGACTCCAGTTCCTTCTCGACAGCCTCGACTGTCTTTCCGTCCGACAGTCCCATCCTGTGGGATACACGGAAAACGTGCGTGTCAACAGCGATGACCGGTTTGTCATAGATCACGGAGGCAAGCACGTTGGCCGTCTTGCGTCCGACTCCCGGGAGTGTCATAAGCTGGTCTATGTCCGACGGGACTTCGCCGGCATATTCCCGCAACAATTTTTGAGCCATTCCGATGAGGTGCGCGGCCTTGCTGTTGGGGTAGGAGATGCTTTTTATAACCGCCAGCACGTCCTCGAACGACGCGGAGGCCAGATCCTCGGGCTTCGGAAACCTTCTGAACAGTTCCGGTGCGACCATATTCACCCTTTTGTCCGTGCATTGCGCGCTTAAAATCACCGCCACAAGCAGCTGGAAAGGGGATTCGTAGTGCAGTTCGGTCCTGACTTCCGGTTGGTTGGCCTGGAACCAGGAAAGTATGTGATGGTATCTGTCTTTTTTCAGCATAGGTCTAAATGGTCAGAGCCAGATCAATAACCTCGTCGTTAAGGTTCTCCTTGCACCTCTCGTCCTTGCAGACGAAGACCCTGCCGGGATATTTCTCGAAGATGGTCCTGTTGTGGGTCACCATCACGATGGCCGTGCCGTCCTCCTTGTTGATTCCGGTCAGCAGGCGCAGGATTCCGTCGGCGGTCTCGTTGTCAAGGTTGCCGGTCGGCTCGTCGGCGATGATGAGCCTTGGCCTGTTCAGCAGGGAACGGGCTATGGCGATGCGCTGCTGCTCGCCTCCGGAGAGCTGGTGTGGCATCTTGTGCGCCTTGTTCTCCATCCCGACATCGGCCAGGACCTCGACGATCCGTTTGTCGATCTCGTTCCGGTCCTTCCATCCGGTGGCCTTCAATACAAACTCCAGATTGCTCTCGACCGTCCTGTCCATCAGCAGCTGGAAATCCTGGAACACGACTCCGATCCTGCGGCGGAGATAAGGAATGTCCTTGTCTCTCAAGCCGTTGAGCTTGAAACCGCAGACCTCTCCGGAGCCCTTCTCAAGAGGGTTCTCGCCGATCATCGTGCGGATGATCGAAGTCTTGCCGGTTCCGACCTTGCCGACGATGTAGATAAAGTCTCCCGGAAATATGTCCATATCAAGCCCGTAGATCACGGTACTTTCTCCGTTCACGATGTCCGCGTCCTTGAATGAGACCAGCGGCTCGCTTTTTGATGCTGATAGCGCGTTCACTTCCATAGTAACGCAAATATACTCTATTTTTCGGGTATATTTAGGAAATATGTATGTTATTTTTCATTTTCCTTAAGTAAATTTGTAGAATATTTTTCGCTGATGAAAATGATTGGAAACTATATGAAAAGCAAACTTGCCGCAGCGTTTCTGGCGGCGCTCTCACTTGGCGCGGGGACGGCCGTGTCGGCTCAGGAGGCCGGACAGGACCAGTACCGTCTCGCCGCCGAACTCTACGGACACGGGATGTTCGAGAGGGCGGGAAGCATATTCGGAGAAATCTATGCCGGAACCGGGGATGTGACCGCAGGCGGCTATGAGGCCCTTTGCTCCGTCCGGCTGCAGGAGGTCGGGAACGAGACCTTGGCCGATGAATATATCGCCGCGCACCCGTATTCCATCCTCGTGCCGCAGATTCATTTCTACAAGGCTCTGAATCTGTTTGACAGACAGGATTATAAGGCTGCCGCCGCCGAGTTCGACAAAGTGCCGGAGAAAAGGCTGCCGGCCGATCTGGTCGCTGAATATGCTTTCAAACAGGCATATTCATACTTCGAGACCGGGGATCTGGCGAAGGCCAAGTCTTTGTTTGAGAAGTCGGAGAAGAGGGTGCAGTCGGACTACACCGCGCCGTCGAGATATTCATTGGGCTACATCAACTATTCGGAGAAGAATTTCGATGAGGCGTTTGATTGGTTTGAGAAGGCGGCGAGAGACCCTCGTTTCACCGAGATGTCCAATTCCTATATGGTCGAATGCCGCTTTATGAGGAAGGATTATTCATACGTCCTGAAAAATGGTGTCAAGGTGTATGAGAACGCGCCGAAGGAGCGTCAGAGGCATCTCGCGAGGATAATCTCCGAGTCCTATCTGGCCAAGGGCAACACCGCCAAGGCCAAGGAATATTACGATGTGGTCCGGAGCGGGGATAACGATATGGACCGCAACGATTATTTCTACGCCGGCTCGCTTCTCTACGCCACCGAGGACTACAAGGGAGCCATCGAGAACTACTCGCTGATGCGGAACAGGACCGACTCGATCGGGCAGATAGCGAACTACAATCTGGCCTACAGCTACATCCAGACTGGTAACAAGGTCGCCGCGCTCGACGCATTCAAGGCCGCCTCGGAACGGTCGTTCAACCCGGACATCCAGGAAGACGCGCATTTCAACTATGCCAAGCTGTCTTTTGACCTGAACCACAACCCTTCGGTCTTCAACGACTATCTTGCCAAATATTCCGACAAGAAGAAGGGAGAGAGGATCTACAGCTATATGGCGCTGGCCTCGCTCTACAGCCACGATTACGCCGGAGCCGTGGAGGCATATTCCAACATAGATATGCTGGACAAGGACCAGAAAGCCAACTATATGAAGGCCAATTACCTGCGTGCGGAGCAGCTTGTGGAGACCGGCTCCTGGAGGGACGCTGTACCTTTCCTCAGGGCCTCCTCGTTCTATTCGGACAAGCGCTCTCCGTTCTCGCAGCTTTCGAGGTACTGGCTCGGCGAGTCCTACTACCGCAGCGACCAGTTCGACAAGGCTCTGGAGACTTTCAAGGACCTGTACAACAACTCGGCGCTTGAGGGCAAGACGGAAGGCCGGCTGATTCCTTACGATCTGGCTTACTGCTACTTCCGCCTCGGCGACTACGACAACGCAGCCAAATGGTTTGATGAATATCTCCAAGGCCGCAACCTGACCGAGGGGGAGGATGCCGCCGTGCGCCGCGCGGACTGCGATTTCATCCGCAAGGACTACAAGACAGCCGTCACTGAATATGAGAACGCCTTGAAGCGTTTCCCTTACAAGGACAATCTCTACCCGAACTACCGCGCCGGCATAGCCTACGGACTTATGGGGAATATGAACGGCAAGATCGGAGCGCTTTCCAAGGCTCTGAACACAAATCCGTCAGTGGAATATTACTCTGACGCTATGTTCGAGCTCGGAAGGGCCTACGTCGCCGCCGGCAGGATCGATGACGCTGTCTCCGCTTTCACGAAACTCCGCTCCTCCACCAAAGACAAGACCATTGTCGCCCGCTCCCTCATCGAGCTTGGAATGATTTCAAGGAATATGTCCGAGTACGACCAGTCCCTTGGCTACTACAAGCAGGTGATCACCGAGATGCCCGGCACTGAATATGCCCAGGACGCTCTTCTGGCCATCGAGTCGATCTACCAGTCGCAGGGACGTACGGACGAGTACATTGATTTCGCCGACAAGGCCGGTGTGATCAAGGACAAGTCTGACAGCGAGAAGGAGACTATGTACTTCAACGCGGCCGAGCAGGTGTTCCTCACGGAGAACTACAATAAGGCTTTGGCCTCTCTCCAGACATATCTTGAACGTTATCCGTCCGGTCAGAAAGTACCTGAGGCTGAGTTCTATGTCGCTGAGTGCTACAGGAATATAGGCAAGAAGGAACAGGCTTGCGATTGGTATAGGAAGTCTATGGAGAAAGGTGATGGATCGGCGTTCGCCGAGACGGCCATCCTGAACTTCTCAAGGCTGTCCTATGACCTGCAACGCTACAAGGATGCGTTCGGTGGCTATTCCTCACTGCTTCAGGAGGCCAGGATAGAGAACAACAAGCACACGGCCAGAGTCGGGATGATGCGTTCCGCCTACAAGGCCGGAGACTGGACTTCGGCACAGTCCTGCGCGGACAAGGTGAAGGCTGACGGAAAGAGCACGGCGGCGGAGATCCGTGAGGCTGAGTACTTCAAGGCCAAGTCGTTGCTTTCGGTGAACGAGCGCGAGGCTGCGTTTGAGATATTCGCAAGCCTCAGTTCCGCTCCGTCCACCGCCGAAGGTGCGGAGGCTGCCTATATGATCATTCAGGATGCCTGCGACCAGGGTAAGTATGACACCGTCGAGAAGAAGGTCTATGCGTTCGCCGAGAAGGCCGGGGACCAGAGCTATTGGCTTGCGAAGGCGTTCATCACCCTTGGTGACTCGTTCGCCGAGCAGGATAATCTCGCTCAGGCCAAGGCCACGTTCGAGAGCGTCCAGAACGGCTACAAACCTGCCGAGGGTACGTCAGATGATGTGCTTGACAATGTCAGGATGCGTCTTGAGAAACTTAAAACCATGATGTAGTGGAAATGAATATGAGAAAGATATATCTGGTTTCCGCGGCAATGCTGATGACCGCCGCGGTCTCTTTCGGACAGAATTTCAATCCGACCGTCGAGGTCACCAACACCTATCAGGGCAACGCTTCGGAGGTTCACAAGCCTTTGCTCGGGATGAACGTGCCGGACTCGCTGCTCCGCTTCGACCTGGACTTTGACTATGAGGTGTTTGAGAAGCCTTACCAGGGAGCCTACAGCTTCAAGCCTTATATGCTGAATATGAGGCCGGCCAAGGATGCCTGGAGGGGACGTCAGCTTTATCTCAAGGCCGGCGCCGGTTACACTCTCCACCCTCGGTTTGAGTTCGTCTTCAGCCCTGAGCAGAGTGGACCGTTCCAGATGAGCGTGTACGCCAGCCATAAGTCGTATTTCGGTAACTATCACGAAATCAAACCTGAATTGAAGGACGACCTTTATCGTCTTGAGAAATCCGGAAACGGATTCAAAGGTTATGACGCTTTGACTTCCGCCGGTTTTGACGGGCGTTATAACTGGGACAGGGCCATTCTTTCATTCGGCCTTGGTTATTATGGCTTGGCTGCGAAGGATTCCGTCATGTCCCGTTCCTATAATGCCTTTGACTTCAACGCCAGAGTTCGTTCCAATAACGACTCCGAGTCGTATTTCCTTTACGATGTGGCGTTGAGAGGAAGAATCGCCAATGACAATCTGGACCTTAAACCGATGATGTTAAGGCTTTCCGGTGATTTATGGAACGAGGTCACAGCCGACAGGCAGGGAGAGTCATGGTTCGTCTTGGATGGTCTGGCCGGAACGGTTCTTGGCAGCCGTCGGGGCATCCTTGTCGGATTCGAAGGAGAGACGGCTTCCTACGGTAGGTTCTATGACGGTAACATAGGACGTGTCGCCCTGGTTCCGAGCTATCGGCTGCAGTCCGGGCGTTGGAACTTGAATCTGGGAGTGAAATTCGAAGCCATGTTCAGAAATGATGCCTCTGACACTTTGGCTTTCCGTAAGATGGGGGGCGGTAAGGGGCAGATTGCCTATCCCGATGTCCATGTCAGTTTCGCAGCCGGGAACGGTGTGGCTCTTTACGCGGACGCTACAGGTGGAAGCCGCCTGAACACATATTCATCGCAAATCTCCCGTAACCATCATTTAAATCCGTCGTTCCTTGTTCCGGCGAATCTGGGCTTGATGACATCCCTTGTTGACAACACCGTGGAGAACCTCAATGCCAAGGTTGGTGTGAGGGGAAGCATATCCTCTTCGTTCCGGTTTGATTTGAATGGTGGTGTCGGAATCTATGAGAACCTTATGATGGAGTCCGGACGGTTCGTCCAGAACTCTTTCTCTCCAGATGTCGCGTATTCGGACGCGAATATTATCTATGCCAACGCATTGATGGGGCTCCAGGCTGGACGATTCAATGTGGATGCTGATCTTCGGTTCAGGAATCTTTCGTTCCCGGATAATGATGCCGACAATCTTGGCTTTGCTCTTCCAAAGTACAGTGGTGGCATCAAGCTGACGTACAACATAAATTCCAGGCTTTACGCCGGCTTCTCGGTGGAGGCGTCATCATGGCGTGAAGGAAAGTGTCGAAAGGCCTCTTTCGCTGGCTTGGGTGGTGATGAGGACGACTTGACTCCTGTGTCTCCGGTCACGGTTTCTGAAGAGATTGTGAAGGTCCGTGTGCCTGGTTATGTGGATCTTGGACTGAACTGTGGCTACAAATTCAACAGGAAGCTGGAATTTTGGTTGGAGTCGGGCAATCTGCTTTGCCAGACCATCCAGAGGAATCCGTTATACGCGGAGAAAGGCCTTTGGGTCACGGCGGGAGTCTCATTGAATCTGTAGATTGTTTCCTTGCGGTCACTATCAAGGAGAGAATATCCTAATAATAGATCGGGGGCATGTGGAAATAAATTTCGCATTGCCCCTTAAATTTATTATATTTGTCTGTTTTATGGGCAAACCATATTAATAGATAATTATAGGCGATAGAATATGATTGAGAACGAAGAGATGAAGAAAGCGGAAGAGCAATATTCCGCAAGTAGTATCCAGGTGCTGGAAGGACTTGAGGCGGTGAGGAAAAGACCTTCGATGTACATCGGCGACATCGGGGAGAGGGGACTCCATCATCTTGTCTATGAGGTGGTTGACAACGGTATTGACGAGGCGATGGCCGGTTACTGCACCGAAATCGGTGTCACCATCCTTCCTGACAACTCGATAAGGGTGTCGGATAACGGACGTGGAATCCCTACCGGAATGCATCCAAAGGAGCACCGTTCCGCCCTTGAGGTCGTGATGACAGTCCTTCACGCCGGTGGTAAGTTCAACAAGGACAGCTACAAGGTGTCCGGAGGTCTGCACGGAGTCGGCGTTTCCTGCGTGAACGCCCTTTCTGACAGCCTGATCGCTGAGGTTCACCGTGAGGGGCATATATTCGTGCAGAAATATTCAAAGGGCAAGCCACTCGCCCCTGTGGAGATTGTCGGAGACTGCAATGACACCGGAACCATCATCACCTTCCATCCCGATCCGACCATATTCACCCAGACAATTGTTTATAAATATGACACCCTCGCCGCGAGGATGCGTGAGCTGGCCTATCTGAACAAAGGCATCAAGATCACCATCACCGATGAGAGGGAACTGGTTGATGAATATGTCACCGATGAGAACGGCAACTCGAAGCCGACCGGAAAACAGCTTTACCGCGGGGATATTTTCTATTCCAAGGAAGGCCTCAAGGAGTTCATTGACCATCTTGACGCCGGTGCCACACAGCTCATCCCTGAGCCTGTGTGCGTGCAGAGCGACAAGGTGATACCTATCGACATCGCCCTCTCGTACAACAACGGATTCTCCGAGAAGATATATTCCTACGTCAACAACATCAACACCATAGAGGGTGGAACCCACCTTCAGGGGTTCAAGATGGGTCTTTCGCGTTCGCTGAAGAACTATGCGGAGAAGAACAATCTGCTCGCGAAGTTCAAGGGTGACCTCGCGCCGGAGGATTTCCGTGAAGGTTTGACCGCTGTGGTTTCGGTGAAGATCGCCGAGCCGCAGTTCGAGGGACAGACCAAGACGAAACTCGGTAACCCGGAGGCGACCTCCGCTGTGTCCCAGGCCACTTCAGCGGCTATGGACCAGTATCTTGAGGAGCATCCTAAGGAGGGTAAGCTGCTCATAGAGAAGATCGTGCTTGCAGCCACCGCCCGCAGCGCCGCCCGCAAGGCCCGTGAGATGGTGCAGAGGAAGACCGCTATGACGGGAGCCGGAATGCCTGGCAAGCTGGCTGACTGCTCTGAAAGGAATCCTGAGATCTGCGAGCTCTTCCTCGTCGAGGGAGATTCCGCCGGTGGAACAGCCAAGCAGGGACGTGACAGAAGGATCCAGGCCATCCTTCCGCTTAGAGGAAAGATCCTCAACGTGGAGAAGGCCGCCGGAGACCGCGCTTTCGACAGCGAGGAGATCCGCAACATCTACACCGCCCTCGGAGTGACCGTGGCGCAGGAGGATGAGAACGGCGAGAAACGGATGGATCTGAGCAAGTTGCGTTACCATAAAGTCATCATCATGACCGATGCCGATGTCGATGGAAGCCACATCGCCTGCCTTATCCTGACGTTCTTCTTCCGCTATATGTTCGACCTCATCAAGAACGGCTATGTCTATCTCGCCACACCTCCGCTTTACCTTGTGAAGAAAGGCAAGGAGGAAGTATATTGCTGGACCGACGAGCAGAGGTTCGAGGCCACGGCACGTTTGGGAAAGGGTTCCGACAAGGGTGTTACCGTACAGAGGTACAAAGGTCTTGGTGAGATGAGTGACCAGCAGCTTTGGGACACAACTATGGATCCGGCCAAGAGACGTCTGCGCAAGATCACGATCGACAACGCCGCCGAGGCCGAGAGGACATTCTCGATGCTTATGGGAGACGATGTCCCTCCGAGAAGGCAGTTCATCGAGGAGAACGCCCACTACGCTAATATTGACGCATAAATAATTAAAACAGAATACAAAATGCTTGACATTTTTGACAGAATCGAAAGGGACTCAGGCGGTCCTATCGGACAGTATTTCAATCAGGGCTTCGGCTATTATATGTATCCGAAACTTGAGGGCGAGCTTGGCCCTCACATGACATTCAACGGGAAAGAGGTCCTGAACTGGAGTCTGAACAACTATCTCGGACTCGCTAACCATCCTGAGGTGCGCAAGGCTGACGCTGAGGGTGCCGCTAAGTGGGGACTGGCCTATCCAATGGGAAGCCGTATGCTTTCCGGCCACACCGCCCTGCACGAGAAACTTGAGAGGATGTTCGCTGATTTCGAGAAGAAGGAGGACGCGTTCCTGTTCAACTTCGGCTATCAGGGAATCGTCTCCGCGATCGACTGCCTTACCGCCCGTCACGATGTGATCGTCTATGACGCTGAGGCTCACGCCTGCCTCCTTGACGGAATCCGTCTCCACATCGGCAGCAAGTACAAGTACCGCCACAACAATATCGTTGACTGTGAGAAGGTTCTGGCGAGAGCCTGCAAAGAGGCCGAGGAAAGCGGCGGAGGTGTCCTTCTCATCACCGAGGGCGTTTTCGGTATGACCGGTGCGATGGGAATCCTCGACCAGATCGTCGAACTCAAGAAGAAGTACAGCTTCCGGATATTCATTGATGACGCGCACGGATTCGGTCTTCTGGGCGAGCACGGACGCGGAACTTCCGAGGAACTGCACTGCATGGACGGCATCGATCTTTACATCGGCGCGTTCGCGAAGTCGATGGCCTCGATCGGAGGCTTCATCGCCGGTCCTCGCAAGATCATCAACTACCTGCGTCTGAATATGCGCTCGCAGATGTATGCCAAGTCACAGCCGATGGCGTTCGTGTACGGCAACATCAAGCGTCTGGAGATCATCATGTCACCGGAAGGCGACGAGCTCCGCAAGAAGTGCTGGCACGTGACCCACACTCTTCAGGAAGGCTTCAAGAAACTCGGATTCGACATCGGTGAGGCGCAGGCCTGCGTGATTCCTATCCACATCGACGGCGGCGGCGTGGCCCAGGCCACCAAGATCGCGATGGATCTTCGTGAGAACTACCGCATCTTCTGTTCGATGGTCATCTACCCTGTCATCCCTAAGGGAATGGTAATCTTCAGAATAGTATGTACCGCCGCTCACACCGACGAAGACATAGCATACACTCTCAACGCTTTCAAGGAGATCAAGCAGAAACTTGACGCCGGAGCGTACGACGGTGATGACATCGCTGCGAAGACCATTATGTAATTAACTGCTGATTAGTGGCTTATATGCATCCTGAATATTTCAAGGATAAGGTCATTATCATAACGGGAGCCAGCTCTGGAATAGGGTTGGCTTCTGCCCGTCTCTTCGGGTCGTTCGGAGCGAACGTCGTTATGGCCGCCCGCTCGCTGGACAAGCTCCAGGAATTGGCCCCGTCGGTGAACGCCGATCCGGACAAGGTTTTGTGCGTCAAGACGGACGTCACGAAGGAGGATGACTGCCGGAATCTCATCGATTGCACCGTCAGGAAATATGGCCGCATCGACATCCTGGTGAACAATGCCGGAATCTCGATGAGGGCTATGTTCAAGGACTTGGATCTCAGCGTTATCCGCTCTTTGATGGATGTGAATTTCTGGGGCACGGTGCAGTGCACGAAATTCGCCCTGCCTTACCTGCTTCAGAGCAAGGGACAGGTTGTCGGCGTGATTTCGATCGCCGGGTTCTCAGCCCTTCCGGCGAGGACGGGATATTCAGCGTCCAAGTACGCCATCCGCGGCTTCCTTGACACAATCCGTATCGAGCATCTCAAGGACGGACTCAATGTGCTCGTCTTCGCTCCTGGCTACACGGACTCCAATGTCCGCAAGGCCGCACTGACGGCTGACGGCAGCCCTCAGGGTGAGACTCCGCTCAAGGAGGACAAGCTGATGAGCGCGGAGAAGTGCGCCGAGTATCTTGCCAAGGGACTGGAAAAGAGAAAGTCACAGATGATCCTTACCGGACTGGGGAAGGTCACTGTTCTGGCTCACAGATTGTTCCCGAGACTTACTGACAAACTTACTTACGGTTTTATCGCAAAGGAAGCGGGAAGCCCGTTCAAATAAAAAGAAACAATGAAACTGCCTCGCGTGTCCATAAACTACAGGGTGCTTATTCCTCTGGTCGTGCTTTTTCTGGTCCTCACATTGATTTTCCCGAGGACAGCGAAATTCAGTTATGATTACAGGAAAGGCTCGCCGTGGTCTCATGAGACACTTCTTGCGCAGTTTGACTTTCCCATCCTGAAGACCGACGAGCAGATCCGTGAGGAAAAGAACAGAAGCAAGTCGGTGGTCATTCCTTACTACAGGTATCGTCAGGACATAGTGGACAACTGCCGGAAGGCCGCTGAAGGGATTGATATGGGAGGATATTCATACCTCCGCCCTTTGATTGTGGCTTCGATGGACGGTATCTATTCCAATGGGGTGGTGCCGGACGAAGGGGTGAGGCTTGACGGACATTCCGATCCTTCCGGAGCGGTCTTGTATATTCAGAAAGACAAGAGAGCCGGGAAAAAACCGGTGAGCGAGGTGTTCAAGGAGTCAGAGGCCAAGAACCGTCTGCTTTCCGACATCGCGGCAAAGTACCCGAGAATCAATGCGGATTCGGTTCTCAGGTCTGCCGGGATCTATGATTTCATTGTCCCTAATCTTGAATATGACCCCAAGACAACTGAGCTCGTCCGCTCGGAATCCTCAAACCAGGTTTCAACGACGCAAGGTTTCGTGAGCGCGGGCCAGCTGATTGTCTCCGAAGGAGAGATCGTGACGGCTGAGATCGCGCAGATGCTTGATTCCTATAAGGTTGAATACGAGAACAGTATGGGGTATGGTGGCCCGAGGATTCTATTCTGGCTCGGCAACGCCTTTATCGCGTTCGCGCTTGTGCTGCTGTTTTTCCTGATGATCTATTTCCTGAACCGGAGATTGTTTATGGATCACCGTAAGTTCTGGTATTTGATCTTCATATTCATCATCGCTTCGGTTCTGGCTTTGATAATCAATAAGTTCGCGCCACGGTGCCTCTACATGGTACCGTTCACGCTGACCGCCTTGTACCTTGAGGCTTTCTTCAAGAACAAGGTGATCTTCCCGATCTGCTGCGTGTCGTTCCTGCCGCTTCTGGTTTTCGCCGAGAATGGTGTCGTGCTTTTCGTGATGTTCCTTCTGGCAAGCATAGTCGCGGTATTCACGTTCCGTTTCTTCAACCAGGGATGGCAGCAGTTCATTATGTCCGGAATCGTGTTCGTCAGCATCCTGGTGACTTATTTCGGTTTCCGGATGATCGACATGGTGAACGATGACCCGTACATGGCGGTGCTTTACATGTTCATCGGTTCGATGCTCATAGTTGCCGGCTACCCTCTCATCTATTTGTTCGAGAGGATGTTCAACCTCGTTTCCAGTTCGAGGCTCCGTGAGCTTTGCGACACGAACAATAAACTTCTTCGCGAATTGGAGCACAAGGCTCCCGGCACGTTCCAGCATTCCCTGCAAGTCATGAATATGTGCGATGCGGCCGCCCGTGCCATTGATGCCAACGTGCTGTTGGTCAGGGCTGGAGCTCTTTATCACGACATCGGTAAGATGAAGAATCCGCTATGCTTCATCGAGAACGAAAGCATGTCGCCGAAAGGAGTGCATTATCACGAGCATCTTTCTCCTAAGGAGAGCGCAAGGGCGATAATCAAGCATGTCTCCGATGGCCTTGAACTGGCGGCGGAGAACAGATTGCCGGATGTGATCCAAGACTTTATCCTGACGCATCACGGCACGTCCAACACATCGTATTTCTACAACAAGTACCTTAACGAGGGCGGAGATCCGAATGACGTTTCGGATTTCTTCTACAAAGGCCGCAAGCCTCAGACGAAGGAACAGATCATCCTGATGATTTGTGACACGCTGGAGGCGGCCTCAAGGACGTTGAAAGACAATTCCGCGGCCACATTCTCGGTCTTTGTCGAGAATATCGTCGCGTCCAAGATGAAAATCGGCCAGTTTGACCAGGCCGACATTTCCATAAAGGACCTGAATACTGTCAAGGAAACGCTGAAGGCTTACCTTTCGCAGATTTACCACGAGAGGGTAGTTTATCCTCAAAGAAAGAATAATTAATTTAAAATAATATTTACAGAATTATGGAAGTAACAAAAAATCAAATCGATGATCTTAACATCGAACTGACCATCGCCCTGAAGGCGGAGGACTATGCCGATCAGGAGAAGAAAAGACTCTCCGCTTACAGGAGAAACGCTGACTTCAAGGGTTTCCGCAAGGGAATGGTTCCCGCGTCGCTCGTAAAGAAGGTCTATGGCGACCAGGCTCTTTACGAGGCCATCAACGGTGTTGTCTCGGAGCAGCTCGACAAGTTCATCAAGGACAACAATCTGCATATTCTCGGCGAGCCTATCGCCAGCGAGTCCCAGAAGGAATTGGAGTGGAAGGATGGCAACGATTTCGAGTTCAAGTTCGACCTCGGACTGTCTCCAGAGATCAACATTGATGTTGACAAGGATGACAAACTGCCGTATTACAATATCGAGGTGACCGACAAGGCTAAGGCTGCCATGAAGGACAGCATCCTCAGGCAGTACGGCCAGCTCGAAGAAGGCGAGGCCGCAGGTGAGGAAGACTATGTAGTGGTTGACTTCAAGCAAGGCGAGAAAGCTGTCGAAGGTGTTTATGTCGCTGTCAGCAAGGTTGAGGGTGACGCGAAGAAGAATTTCCTCGGAGCCAAGGTTGACGCTCAATTCGACGTCAATGTCAACGAGGCGTTCACCAACGAGACCGACAGGGCTTCCATGCTCAAGATGAAGAAGGAAGAGCTTGCCGCCCTTGATCCAGTCTGGAATGTCACCATCGTGAACGTCAAGACTTTCGTTCCGGCCACCGAGTGCCAGGAGACTTACGACAAGGTCTTCGGCAAGGATGCCGTGAAGACAACCGAGGAGTTCGACGCCAAGATCGCCGAGAGGCTTGAGGCTAACTACAAGCAGGAGGCCGACTACAGACTTTCCCAGGATCTGCGCAAGTACCTCGTTGACAAGGCCAACGTGAACGTTCCAGAGGCTTTCCTCAAGAGATGGCTCTATGAGAACAACAAGGAGAAGTTCAGCAAGGAGGACATCGAGAAGGAGTTCGACGGATTCCTCGGCGACTTCCGCTGGCAGCTTGTCAGAGGCTCTCTGATGAAGAAGTTCGAGCTCAAGGTTGAGGACAAGGATATGCTTGAGGCAGCCAAGGCTTACGCCGCCTACCAGTACGCTATGTACGGAATGGGCAACGTTCCTGAGGAACTTCTCACCGATGCGGCCGCGCAGATGCTCAAGGACGAGAGGCAGATGCGCAACATCGAGGAGAATGTCGAGAACGAGAAGGTGATCGCCGCCGTCAAGGAGAAGATCACCCTCCAGAACAAGAAGATCTCCGAGGAGAAATTCCGCGAGCTTAAGTAATTATGGACAAGGAGTTTCAGAAATATGCGACCAAGGGTCTTGGACTGAGTTCAATGACCCTTGACCGCTATCAGAGAGCCACGGACGCCTACATCAATCCGACCATCATCGAGGAGAGGAAACTTAATGTGGCCTCGATGGACGTGTTCAGCCGTCTGATGATGGACAGGATCATATTCCTTGGTGTTCCGATTGATGATGATGTCGCGAACATCATCCAGGCTCAGCTGCTGTTCCTTGCTTCCACCGATTCCACCGCTGACATTTCCCTGTACATCAACACTCCAGGGGGACAGGTGACTTCAGGTCTGGCCATCTATGACACGATGCAGCTTGTTGAGCCCGACGTGGCCACGATCTGTACGGGAATGGCGGCCTCTATGGGTTCTGTCCTGCTTTGCGCCGGCGAGAAGGGCAAGCGTTCCTGCCTGCCTCATTCCAGGGTGCTGATCCATCAGCCTCTCGGAGGCGCCCAGGGTCAGGCTTCTGACATTATGATCGCGGCCAAGGAGATCGAGAAGACCCGAAAGGAACTCTATGACATCATCTCCCAGCATTCCGGACAGCCTTACGACAAGGTGTTCGCCGATGCGGACAGGGACTTCTGGATGACAGCCCAGGAGGCTCTGGAGTACGGAATGGTGGATGAGATCCTCACAAAGAAATCCAAGTAATGCCTCAGAAAAAGAATACCGGTACAACTAAACATTGTATGTTCTGCGGCAGGTCGGAGCGTGATGTCCCGTTCCTGCTTCAGGGCTTGGACGGCTTCATCTGCAGCGATTGTGTCGAGCTTGCCCACGACTACCTCAAGGACACTATAGGCGGCGCTTCCAAGGACGGCAAACCTTTGGGACGGCTTGAGGCCTTGAAAAAACCGATGGAAATCAAGGAGTTCCTTGATGAATATGTCATCGGGCAGGATCGTGCCAAGAAGATGTTGGCCGTCGCGGTCTATAACCACTACAAAAGGATCAACCACAACCTTGTGGACCGTCCTGACGATGGCGTGGAACTGGAGAAATCGAATATCCTGCTGGTAGGTCCGACGGGAACCGGAAAGACATTGCTGGCCAAGACGATAGCCAAACTTCTGGACGTTCCGTTCACCATCGTGGACGCGACCGTACTGACCGAGGCCGGCTATGTCGGGGAGGATGTCGAGAGCATCCTCACGAGGCTTCTTCAGGAGGCCGACTTCGATGTGGCTAAGGCCGAGAGGGGAATCGTGTTCATCGATGAGATCGACAAGATCGCCCGCAAGAGCGACAATCCGTCCATCACACGTGATGTTTCCGGTGAGGGAGTCCAGCAGGCTATGCTGAAACTCCTCGAAGGCAATGTCATTAACGTCCCGCCGAAAGGAGGCCGCAAGCATCCTGAGCAGGAGTTCATCCACGTGAACACGCAGAACATCCTGTTCATCTGCGGAGGCGCTTTCGAGGGAATCGAACGCCGCATCGCCCAGAGACTTAACACACAGGTGATTGGTTTCGGCGCCGCCCAGAAGCAGGTCGTTGACAAGAATAATCTCTTGAAATATGTCGATGCTCAGGATTTGAGGGCTTACGGTCTCATCCCGGAGATTATCGGCCGTCTGCCTGTCATCACCTATCTTGACGCTCTGGACCGCGAGGCTTTGCTTAGAATTCTGACCGAGCCGAAGAACGCCATCCTCAAGCAGTATGCGAAACTGTTCGAGATTGACGGAATGACTCTCAAGATTGAGGATGGAGTCAGGGAACTCATAGTTGACACCGCCATCAAGAACAAGCTCGGGGCCCGTGGCCTGCGCTCGATCTGCGAGCAGATTTTCGATGACGCGATGTACGACGCTCCGTCATCCAGCAAGAAGACATTCACCGTTACCCTCGACTACGCGAAGTCCAAATTGGAAAATTCGCTGTAGCCCTCGTGGCGGCCAACTGATTGCCCATCAGTAGAATGATATACCCTTCTCCTGCCCGTAACAGGTGGAAGAAGGGTATGTCTGTGTATTCATTTATAATTAGTTGGCCGCTACGCTCCTAAGGGTGGCGACGACATATTCGGATCGGGTGCCGATGCGGAACTTGCCGCCCCAGATGCCTATGCCTGAGCTGACATAGTAGCGGGTTTTGCCGCGCTGATGCTCGCCCCAGGAATCCTCGAAGAGCCTGTCGGTGATCCACGAGGCCGGCCAGATCTGGCCACGGTGCGTGTGGCCGCTGAACTGGAAGTCAATTCCGTGATCTTCCGCTTCTTCCAGATGGTACGGCTGGTGGTCTAACAGAATGGTGTAGAGACTGTCGGCTGTCCCGCTCATCAGATCGTCCAGGCTCTTGCGTTTCGGATTCGACCTGTCATCCCGACCAATGACGCGAAGAGAGCCTATCGCGGCGACGCTGTCCCTTAATAGGTTGATTCCGGCTTCGTTGTAGAATGACAAGGCCTTCGGGATTCCGGAATAATATTCGTGATTGCCGAAGCAGGCATAGACCGGAGCCTCAAGGCGGTGGAATTCCTCGGCGACATTTTCCCTTATGAGCGGCTGGACGTTGATATCCACGATGTCGCCACCGATGAGAATGAGGTCCGGTTTCTCGGCGTTGATGATGTCCACCCACTTGGCGAAATCCGCCCTCCGGTTGTGATAGCCAAGGTGCAAGTCGCTGATCATCACGATTTTCAAATCCTTGTCAAGATGCTTCTCCGTTGTCAGTTCAAGCGGCTGGCGCACCTTGTGCTTGTAATGAATATTCCCGTAAATGAATATTCCCGCTATGGCGGCGAGGACACAGAGTGAGGCCAATCCGTTGCTGACCAGCCAGGCTTTCGGCACGAGGTGAACCAGTCTGCCAAGATCCAGAAGGACGAAAATCATCACCAGATAAAGCAGGATGAATATGGAGGACGTGCCTATCTCGTAGATTGTGGACGACAGCCAGAGAGGGACTTTGCCGAGGAATGGCATAAAGTTCAGGAACAAGAAAAGGAAAGCCCCGAGGCATCCCCCGACTATGAAGATTCTCCACCCAGTGTCCAATGGAAGAATCATCCAGATGTGCCACAGTGTATAACCAAGACCCGCCAGGGCCAGCAATGTCATAAAAATCATTTCCTTAAATTTAGTGATATTCAAAAATCCATCCCGGATTTTTATCTCAGTCAAGGCTGCAAAAATAGTCAATAATTTATTATATATGCCGTCAGTAAGATAAAGACTAACTTAACAAATTGGTTATGAGCAAAATTAAATCGATTATTGCCGCATTTGCGGTGATGCTGCCGTTTTTGTTCACATCTTGTGACAAGGATGTGAAGGTCTCCGGCGTTCAGATTACGCCTGAGGAAGTCACTTTGGGAATAGGTGAGACTCAAAAGCTTACTGTCACGGTCGAGCCTTCCGACGCCACTGATCCTGCATATTCAGGAGTACAAGTTCCGTTACACCGGAGCTGTGACCCTCAAGGATGTCAAGGATGCCGGAGATCCGCCGGCACAGGACTACACCGAGGTCGATCTTGGTAATGAACTCACACAGGGCTACTTTGAGTTTGACGGAGACATCTACAAAACAGGCGGCGTGTCCAACAACTGGCTCATTTATCTCGCTGACAGCAGAGTGGATTTCACAAAGCAGAAACTGGTCGGCCCGGGCAAGATACTGATGCTTGAATTGAACACCGCTCCTTCAGACGGCAAAGTTCTTCCTGCCGGCACGTTCAATGTCCTTAATCCTATGGAGATCACCGCGGCTGCCTCTTTGACTCCGTTTACTGTGGTTCCCGGTTTGGCTGAGGATGGTAGTATATATGGCACTTGGTATCTTGCGACTGACACCCAAGGTGGTGATTTCCAGCCATTGTGTGCAGCCCAGAAAGGAACAGTCAGCGTCAAGAAGACAGGTGATACCTATACGATTGATTTCGACATCACTGATGATGACTTTAAGATTTCTGTAAAGGGATCTTACACAGGTAAGCCTTACATCTATGACCGTACTGCCAATACTACCTCTGTGTCAACCAGAGCGGCGGCCGCTTCCGGCAAAGCCTTGAATATTCATAAGTCAGCGAGGCGTCAGGCTTTCCGTAAATAATTCCGCGGAGGCTAACCGCTTGTTGGTTAATTAGATGAAGTGCCCTCCTCCTGCCCGTTACGGTAGTGAGGAGGGTATATTCTTTTCTTGAATATTAACGAGCTAAGCTCCACGCTTGAAATTACCGTTGCTTTTGGCTATTTTTGTGAAACGCAAAAAACGCAAAGGAATGAAGGAATATATTCAAGAAAACAGGGAACGGTTCTTCGAGGAGCTGTTCTCTCTCCTGCGGATTCCGTCCATCAGCGCGAAGCAGGACCACAAGAAGGATATGGAACGTTGCGCCGAGAGGCTGAAGGAGCTGCTTCTGGAGGCTGGGGCCGACGAGGCCGGAGTCTATCCGAGCAAGGGTAATCCTGTGGTGTTCGGCAAGAAGATCATCAACCCGGAGTGGAAGACTGTGATGGTTTATGGCCACTATGACGTGCAGCCGCCGGAGCCGCTTGAAAAGTGGCACACGGATCCGTTCGAGCCGGTGATCAAGCAGGACCCGACCGGTCAGGAGGCCATCTATGCCCGTGGAGCCAACGATGACAAAGGTCAACTCTTTATGCACATCAAGGCTTTTGAATATCTCCTTCGTAGCGGCAAACTTCGCCATAACGTGAAGTTCATCTTCGAGGGCGAGGAGGAGATCGGCAGTCCATCCCTTCCGGCTTGGGTCAAGGAACATAAGAAATGGCTTGGAGCCGATGTGATTCTGGTTTCGGACACGACGATGATCTCCGACAAGGTGCCTTCGATCAATTGCGGTATGAGGGGAATGGCCTATCTGGAGGTGACTCTGACAGGTCCGGATAAGGATCTGCATTCCGGACACTACGGTGGCACGGTCGCCAATCCTATCCAGACGCTTTGCGATCTGATCTCAGGGCTGATCGACAAGGACGGACGCGTCACAATTCCGGGATTCTATGACGATGTCGTGGAACTTTCCAGAAAGGACAGGGCACAGCTCGCGAGAGCCCCGTTCGATCTCAAAGAGTTCGAAGAGTCGGTGGGTGTCAAGGCTTTGCGTGGAGAGAAAGGTTACACTCCGCTTGAGAGGATCGGCATCAGGCCTTGTCTGGATGTGTGCGGAATCTGGGGCGGTTACATCGGTGAGGGGGCAAAGACGGTTCTCCCGTCAGTCGCTCACGCCAAGATCTCGATGCGTCTCGTGCCGAATCAGGAGAGCGCGAAGATCACGAGGATATTCAAGAAACATCTGGAGAAGATCGCTCCGAAATATTGCCGCATAGAGGTCAAGCCGTGCGAGGGTGGGGAGGGATTCCTCATTCCGATTTCGTCTCCGGCGTTCCAGGCTGCTTCAAAGGCTATGGAGGAGGTTTATGGCGTCAAGCCGGTTCCGAGTCGTGGCGGTGGCAGCATCGCTGTGCTGGCGGATATGCAGAAGATCCTTGGAGTGGATCCGCTGCTGATGGGATTCGGCCTTGAGAGGGATACAATCCATTCTCCGAACGAGAGTTATCTGCTCCGGCAGTTCTTCGCCGGGATGGAGTCCATCGCCAAGTTTTATGAATATTATGAATAGAAAAAAATATGACAACAGCAGATTTATATTCCCAGATGAAGAAAAAAAGTTCGATGCTATGCGTCGGCCTTGACACCGATTTCGCCAAGATCCCCGAGTGCGTGAAGGCCGGCAGGACGGTAGGCGAGGCTGTGCTGGAGTTCAACAAGCGCATCATTGACGCGACCGCCCCGCATTGCATCGCCTTCAAGCCGAATCTCGCTTTCTACGAGTGCCTTGGCGTTGACGGAATGGCCATTCTCGACAAGACGGTTGATTATATTCGTTCAAACCATTCGGAGCAGTTCATCATCGCTGACGCCAAGAGGGGAGACATCGGCAACACCGCCAGGATGTACGCCAAGAGCCTTTTCGAGACCTTTGATTTCGATGCCGTCACCCTTTCCCCGTACATGGGTGGCGAGACAGTCACCCCGTTCCTTGAATATCCTGGCCGCTATGCAATAGTGGTGGCGCTGTCCTCCAATCCGTCTTCCGTTGATTTCCAGACTGCCGAGAAAGGAGGCAAGCCCCTCTATCAGGTTGTGATGGAGAGGATGATGGAGATCTCCACTCCCGAGAACATGATGTTCGTGGTAGGTGCCACCAAGGCGGACAAGTTGAAGGAGATCAGGTGCTTCTGCCCCGACAACTTCTTCCTTGTCCCGGGTGTCGGCGCACAAGGCGGCAGTGCCGAGGAGGTGATCGCCAACGGAGCCAACTCCAAGGGCGGTCTCCTGATCAACTCCTCCCGTGGTGTCCTCTACGCCTCCTCCGCCGAGGACTTCGCTGAGGCAGCCGCCGCCGTAGCCGCCCGCACGGCAACCCTATAGCCGCCCGAGTCTTTTTTAGAAAGAGTCAAAAGTCCCTCTGCGAGCGCGATTCCCGCCGAATCCCGCCCGCAGAGTCTCATTTGCACCTCCGCGGGCGAGAAAACCCGCCTAATCGTGACTGCGGAGTTGCCTTGCGGTGTCGTCATTGGAATTATGTGGCGGAAAAACGTCAGCTACCAGCTATAGTTTGTCGGCTACCGTCTATTGTTTATTGTTTATTGTTTATTGTTTATTGTCTATCGGCTACCGTCTATTGTCTATTGTCTACCGTTTATTGTCTACCGTCTATCGTTTATTGTCTATTGTCAACAGTCTGTCGTCTGTCGTCTGGCGGTGGCCGTCTATCTGCTGCCGGCTAACGGCTGAGGCGGCGGAGGTCGGCGCGGTAGCGGGCGTAGAAGAAGATGCCGGCCAGGGTCAGGCCGATGGGAAAGCCCATCCAGATGCCTTGGAGGCCAAGGCCGGCTTTGAAGCCGAGGAGGTAGGCGGATGGGATCGCTATCAGATAGTAACTTATGAAGGCGGCGTACATGATCGGCTTGACATCCTGAATGCCGCGGAGGACGTTGGCGAAACATAGCTGAAGGCCGTCGCCGAACTGGTAGGCGAAGAGCAGGAAGAAGAGCGAGACGGCCATCGCGGTCACCTCCGGGGAGTCGCTGAAGACACCGGCGGCCTGATAGCGGAAGCAGTAGAGCAGGACCGACAGTGTGGCGGAGATGCCCAGCGTCATGAAGTAGCCTTTGCGGGAATATTCTCGGACGGATTTGAAGTCCTTTCTGCCGAAGGCGTTGCTGACCAGGATCGAGACGGCGAACGAGAGTCCCTGCATCATCAGGAAGAAAAGTTGCGAGATGGTGATGACTACCTGATGGGCGGCAAGTTGCAGCACTCCGAGCCAGCCGGCCATAACGGCGGCGAATGTGAAGGTGGAGGATTCCAGGGCCATCTGGATTCCGACTGGGTAGCCCATCTTCAGGACACCCTTCATCTCTATGCGCGAGACTAGCGCCTCCTTGATCGCGCGGGCATATTCATTCATCTTTCTTGATTTGAATATGTAGGCGACAAACAGGCAGAGTATCAGGATCCTGGAGACGAGGGTGCTGATCCCCGCGCCGGTGAGACCCATCTCGGGGAAGCCTAACTTGCCGTAGATCAGTACCCAGTTCCCGAATATGTTGAGAAGGTTCCCGAGCATCAGCAGGGTCATCGAGATCATCGGGCGGCAGATGCCGTCGGTGAATTGCTTGAGGACGTTGAAGCCAAGGGCGAACAGTGTCGAGATCCCCACGATGATGAAATACGGTCTGATCAGGGGCAGGAGTTCCGGATCCTGCCCGAAATGTCCGAGGCAGAAATAGATGATGGTCAGCAGGATAAGGCTTATCCCGCCGAGAATCCCGTTCACCGTCAGTCCGTTTTTTAGCGTGGAGCCTATTCCCTTGATGTTTCTTGTCCCGTTGTGCGCTCCGATCATCGGAGTCATTCCTGCCGCGAACCCAAGCTCTGTCATGATGAACAGGTTAAGGATGTTGTTCACGAACGAGGATGCCGCCAGCTCGTCCACGCTGTGCCATCCTATCATGATGTTGTCCGCGAAAGCCAGTATGATGACGCAGGCCTGGCCGAGCATGATGGGCAGGCCTATTCTTAGAATCTCTCTTATCTTGTTCATCTCCACTTATTTGCTCCCTGGTTTGCCCTTGCTGAGGATGATGGTGACCACAGCGATGAGGATCAGCAGGATGCCGGCTGCCAGGTTGACGGTCATTGCTTCGTGGAAGACGGTCAGGCCGATCACTACGGCGGTCAAAGGCTCAAGTGCGCCCATGATGGCGGTCGGGGTGGAGCCTATGATGCGGACGGAGATGCCCATCGAGACAAGCGAGAGGACGGTTGGAACGATGGCGAGCATCCATGAATATGCCCACGCCCGTCCTGTGACAAGCGGCAGGATGTGGCGTTCCGGCGAGGTGAGCGAGAAGAGAACGATTGACAGGGCGCAGACTATCAGCACGTAGAAGGTGAGCTTCATCGCTGACATCTCCAGCCGGTGGATGCTGACGCTATGTGGCAGCGGAATTATCCTGGCAAGCCTGTTGTGGCTGCCTTTGAGTTCGGATTCGGGGGCGGAGGCCCGGTTGGCTACTATTATATATAGGGCGTAGCTTAGAGCCGACACCATCACCAGAAGCACTCCTACTGTGCTGAGGAGGGTCTTGCCGTCGCCTTTGTAGAGGAGGAAGACTCCGACGATGGAGAGGGCTATGGCCACGGCGGTGGCCTTGGTGATCTTCTCACCGTAGAGCATCGCCATCAGCACGGCTGTCATCACCGGGTAGACGAAGAGCAGTGAGCAGGCGACTCCGCTGTCCATGTAGAGGAAGCTGCAATAAAGCGTCAGGGAGGACACGACGAACAGCAGCCCGAGTGCCGTCAGCGTCGAAAGTTCGCCGCGGCTGATCCTGAAGGTCTCGTAGGATCCGGTCGTTTCGGTGGCCGCCGGGTCGGTCGAGGCGCGATGAGAGGCGTTCCTCTTCCCGAGCAGCATCTTCCCGGCGATGATCACTCCGATGATAAGCGCCGCCAGCCCGTACCTGTAGAACAGCACGGACTCGACATTCAGCCCCTCCTCGTAGAGGTACTTGGCACCCAATGGATTGGCACCGTAACTAACAGCGGCCAAAATACCGAAAAAGAACCCTTTGGCCTTACTTTCCTTAGCTCTAACCATATTCCTTGTTCAAAATCGGCTGCAAAGATAGCATTTTTCCATATTCTTTGGCGACCGTCGGCAAGAGGTGTCCTGACGGACTCTGGCGGAATGAATATTCCTAATGATTATTCACGCGTGTAGGATTATTCGGATATTTTTCTAACTTTGTTAGTTCAAAGCCGGAACAACCCACTTGCCCGCTTTGCCACAGATTTGAAATGACACACACTAGACCGCTACTGATACATATATTCCTTTTGCTCGCAGTGTCCGCATATTCGCAGAATGTGGACTCGCTGATCACGGCGTTCGACCATCAGAGAGGGAAGGCCGCTGTCGGCACCGCCGAACGTTTCTTTGATTTCCTGGCGGACGAGGATTTCTCTGACGGAAGGATCATGATCCATCCCGGCAGTGGCGCGGACAGCGTCAGGGCGCTCACCTGGTACTGGGCCGCGGAGTGGTACTATGACATCCAGGACTACGACAAGTCCATTGAATATGCCGGCAAGGCACTGGCCTCCAGTCGGAAAGCCGGAACGAAGGAGATAGAGTGCGACTGCTGCAACACCTTGTCCATAGCCTTGTTCCGCAAATCTGACTACCATCGGGCCTTGGAGCTTGCCCGTGACGCGCTGACGCTCGGGCGCGAGCTTAAGGATGACGGGCTGATGGCCTGCTCACTGAACACCTTGGCGGGGATCTGCCTCGCGTCAAAGCAGCCGGCGGAAGGTCTGAAGTACGTTTTGGAGGCCATCGGGATCTGTGAGAGGCAGAAGGACTCGCTTAGATTGGCCATCCGCTGCGGCATGGCCGCCGAGATCTACCACAGCCTTGGGGATGATGAGGTCAGCCTGAAGTATTCCCGCCGCGCCTATGAGATCAACACCGCGATGGGACTAAGGGACAAGGCGGCGGTGAGGCTGTCGCAGATGGCGGCGGCGCAGATCGCCATGGAACGGTACGATGAGGCGGAGGAGTCCTTGCTGAAGGCTCTGCCGGAGCTTGAGAAGGCCGGCAACATGCAGTCGTGGGCCATCTGCTGCAATCAGCTTGGGGAGATCTGTCTTCAGAAAGAAGATAAACCAGGGGCCGCTGAATATTTCAACTCGGCTCTCAGGGTGTTCGCCGAGAAAGGGGACGCCTATAACATGAGTCATTCCCATCTGGGACTCAGCAAGGCTCTTGTGCCGCGCAACTCGGACGAGGCCGTGGCCCATCTGATGCAGTACACCCAGATCAAGGACTCGCTCTACGACAGCGGGATGAACCAGGGACTCAACGAGTACAACGCCCTTTACCGCAACGAGCAGATAAGCAGCGAACGGGACAGGCATCTGATCTCCAAGCGCAGGATCCTGGCGTTCGGCATAGCGGCTGTTCTGTTGCTTTCTTTCTTTGTCCTGCTTCTTGTCCGCAGGAACAGGTCGATCAAGTCTACCCTTGTCGATGCGATGGATAAGCTGGACGTGGCCAAGAATCGTGCGCCGGCGCGCAATCCAAGAAAGCAGGACATGGTGGAGATGCTAAAGGCGGAGGTGAGGAGGCAGATCCTTGAGGGGAAGGATGTCGATCTTCAGGAGGCTGCCGCCGCTCTCTGTACGTCCAGGGCGAATCTTAACCGTCAGATTAAGACGCAGACCGGAGAGAGCAGCAGCAATCTGGTGAGCGGAGTCAGGGTGGACATGGCAAAGGAGATCCTGGCCTCTCAAAAAGACAGGCCGATCTCTGATGTCGCGGCGTTCTGCGGCATCAGTGACGTGTCCCATTTCATCTCGGTCTTCAAGAAGGTCACAGGTGTGACTCCGAAGCAGTGGCGTGACGGAAATGCGGGGAAGGAGGACCCGCAGAAGGAGGTTTATGGTAAAAATATGGCAAAAGAGGCATAAATTGTCTCTTTAGCCATATTATTTTTGTCCTATACTTCGTAACTTTGTGGTGCAAAGTTACTACAAAAAAGTGAAATGCGGAAAGATATAGTGATAGAATTGAGT
>OGDS01000797.1_pt1 | contig 29382 bp, 26 predicted proteins | sample 1570351 | NCBI WGS metagenome assembly OGDS01 (sample SAMEA2581974, study PRJEB24529) | metagenome | biome: Human gut stool | place: China | collected 2011
GGTGGAGGCGATAACCGAGATAGCCACCTCGTTCGTGGCGTGTACAGCGGCCTGTTTCGGCTGGCTACCCCGCTCGATATGGGTCGTTACGTTCTCCAATACCACGATAGCGTCGTCCACCACCATGCCGATAGCGATAGAAAGTGAGCTCAACGAGATAATGTTTAACGTATTACCCGAGGCCAGCAAATAAGCGAAAGAAGCGATCAAGGAGATCGGGATGGTCAAGATAATGATAAACGTGGCCCTCCAACGTCCCAAAAACACGAATACCACCAACATAACGATGATAAAGGTAATCATGATCGTCTCTTTCAAGCTATCGATCGTATTCAAGATATTCGTGGAAGTATCCATGATTACGTCCAGCTTCACGTCTGAGGGTAAGCTAGCCTGTATCTCCGGAAGTTTCTGGTGTACCTTCTTGGCGATGTTCACCGAGTTCGCTCCGGACTGTTTCTGTATGACGATCATACCACCTTTCGTGCCGTTGTTGAACGTCTCTTGCGCACGTTCCTCGATACTGTCCTCTACACGGGCCACGTCACGCAGATATATGTTCTTTCCGTTCTGGCTACCGATCACTAGGTCCAGCATCTGCTTAGCGTCCGTGAATTCTCCTTGAACACGCAAGGAGTAGGTATTTGAGCCGATATCTACGCTACCCCCCGGTGTATTCCGGTTCTCTTGCGCGATGATGGTAGAGATACCTTCGATGGTCTGGCCGTAAGCCTCCAACTTGTACGGGTCGCAATACACTTGCAACTCACGGATCGGCGTACCGGAGATAGAAACGGCGCCCACGCCACTGATACGTGCCAATGGGTTGGATACCTTATCATCCAAGATCTTGTAAAGAGCGTTCGTGCTCTCCTCCGCGGTTACGGAGAGGATCAAGATGGGAATATCGTCCGTACCGAACTTGAAGATGATCGGATTCTCTACGTCATCGGGTAGGGAAGACTCTACCATGTCCAGTTTGTCGCGGACATCGTTCGTGGCGACATCGATATCGATGCCATAATTAAATTCCAACGTTACGATCGATATATTCTCACGGGATTGCGACGTGATATGCTTCAAGTCGCTTACGCTATTCAACACGTTTTCCAAGGGCTTCGAAACATTCATCTCGATATCCGAAGCGCTGGCGCCGGGATAGGCCGTCATCACCATGATGGTGTTCGTCTCTATCTCCGGAAGCAAGTCCACTGATAACCTGCTTAAGGAAAAAAGTCCGAAGATCACGATCGCCACAAATACAAGGGCGGTCGATACGGGCTTTCTTACCGCTGTTCCATATAAACTCATAGTCTGTTATTCGTTTTCGATTTCAACTTCCATACCGTTCGTCAGGCGGCTTTGCCCGGTGATAACCACTTGGTCGCCATCCTCCACTCCGGATATGATCTCATATTTATCACCCATACGGCGTCCTAGCTCCACCTTCTGGTAGGATACCTTGCCGTCTTTGCATACATAGATATACCGGTCGCCGGCGCCTGATTGTTTTACGATAGAGCGATCCGGAGCCACCACGTGATCCATATGGCCGAAACTCATTGTCACCCGGGCGAACATACCCGGTCGCACTCGCTCATCCGAGTTGGCGATCTTGATCTCCACGGGGAACGTGCGGGTAGCGGGATCGATCGTCGGGTAAACTAAGTTGACTTTACCCTTGAAAACCTCGTCTCCGTAGACATCCAGCCGGATGTCTACCTCATGGCCCTTCTTCACTTTCGTAAAAAGACTCTCGGAGACATTCACCATTAATTTGACCGGACGGATTTCCTCTACCGTATAGATGGGGTTTCCGCCGCTGTACATATCGCCGCTATCGTAGTTACGGGCGGTTACGACTCCGCTGATCGGGCTTAGCAATTGGGTGTTCTCCACCAAGTTTTTATACGTCTCGCGAGCCACCTCCAAGGAAGTCTTTTGGGCATCCCAAGCGGATTTGGAAGCACCGCCTACCTTATACAACTCGTCGATACGTTTGAACTCGATCTCTTGGTTATCCAATTGTATCTTCGCTTGCTTTAGACTTGTAGCGTCCATCTTGGCCAATAACTGCCCGGCTTTTACATGGTCGCCTACCTCGGCGAAGATTTTCTCGATACGGAATGGGGTTTGGGGAGCGATATTATTTTTGATATTCGCTTCCACTGTAGCGGTAAATTCACTGAGTTGCTCCACGTCTTGAACAGAGACCGTCTCCACTTTCACCTTTACTTTCTCATTCTGTGTTTCCGTGGCTTCCTCACTCTTATTACCCGAGCAAGACATCAGCAGGGCCAATGTAGCTATCGGTATTACTTTCAGCATTTGACTTGTCTTCATATAATTGTTCCTAATTATTATCTATTAAACTTTCAATTTTTAATTTTCAATTCATCTGTCCGTTACCCAATACTTTCTCCAGATCCGCCTTCGCTACCATATAGTCGTAGATAGATTGGTTGAAGTTCAACCGGGCCTGCGTCAAGGCAAGTTCGGCATCGTTCATCTCCAGCCATGTACCGGCTCCGGTGTCGTACCGTTTTTGCGAGATCATATATCCCCGTTCCGCTTGCTCGACTCCCTTTTGGGCGGCGTCGAACTTCTTGATACAGGTATTCATATTATCTATGTACTGTTTAACGGCCAACTGCAAATTACGCTTGGTATCGTCCCGTTGCAGGTTTAGTTGGTCGATGGAGACTTTCGTCTGCTTTACCTTATAAAATTTACTACCTCCGGAGAAGATAGGAACCGATAACGTGATACCGATCATCGAATAGGGGTTCCATCTGTAATTCTTGAACTTGAAGTCATTGTTCATGGCACTCCATTGATATAGACCGGTCAGCGACAAGGTCGGCAGATAATCGAATTTCTGCATGACCAGCGTCTTTTTTAGCTGTTCCGCCTGAAGGTCTAATTGTTTCAAGTCCGTATTCTCGGATAAGGTTGTATCCGTGGATAGATAGTCGGCGAAGAGGCTGGACTTGAAATCCGTCAGTTGCCCGTCGCAATCGATATTTAAATCCAGATCCATACCCAATAACGCTTTTAACTGCCATTTAGCCAAGGTAAGGGAGTTCTCTGCCTGCAACAGATTAGGCTCTGTATTCTTTACCGTCACATCGGCACGTATCAAGTCGTATTCAGCTACGGTTCCCTGTTCATACTTCCGTTTGATATCCAGATAATTCTCCATGGCATTGTCGTAACTTTGCTTGAATACCCGGTAAGAGTCGCTTGCCAGAAGGACGGCGTAAAAGCTCTTTTTCACTTGGTTCACCATCGCTATTTTAGAAGAGCGAGCTTGCTCCACCGCCAATTCCACGTCTAAGGCCGAGATACTCAAGCTTTTCCATAAGGAGGCGTTCACCAGTGGCATGGAAGCGTTGAAGCCCAAGCTCCAGTTGTTGCTACGTCCTACCTCGAAACCCTCGTCCATACTCGACATGTCCGTGCCTTCGGGCAAGCTGCCGCCTCCCATGTCACCCATGTCGAAATCCATATACATCACCTGTTTCTTCAAGGTACGGTTGTAGTCCCCCGCAAAACTGATCTGCGGAAATAGAGAAGCGTACGAGCCTTTACGTGCGTACTTTTTCTTCTGTATTTCTTTATCGGCAACTTTTACGGTCGGGTTCTCGCTAAGGGCGATCTCTAGCGCTTTCCCAAGATCCAGTTTCAGGGTGTCTTGAGCCAGAACCGGTCTCGCCGCCAGAAAAGGCAATACCATAAATGTGACCAACATCATTTTTCTACTCATCAATAATCGTTTCATTTAGGATAGATTTTGTCTGTGATTAAACTCATTAAGTGTTCGCTATAAATCATAGGATTGTTTGAGATCGAATCGGTCTAGGATCGCTCTTCCCTTCTCGGTACTGATCCCTTTCAGGAATGTGAGGAGGATCGTGTTGTATACCTCGGTGATGGAATGCTTGCAGAAGACATTGGAAGGCCGCAACATCTTCGTCTGCTCTTTCACCAGTAAGGCCATGATCTCGAAGTTGATCCCCTCTTGGAACACGCCCTCTTTAACGCCCCGTGTGAACAAGTCCATACACCTCTTACCCATTCTCGCTTTATTCATCTCTATTTTTTGTTGGGCTTTCGGATATTTCTTCAAGTCCTCGTAAAACTTCTCGTTGAACCATCTCGGGTTTTTCATCATCTCCTCATAGAAAAGCAGGATTACTTCCAAGGCATTGAAAGGTTCTTTTTCCAGTCCCGTCAGATATTGTCCGAGCGATTCGGAATTGTGATCGATCCCCTCGATCAGCAAGGTTTCCTTGTCCTCGAACGACTCGTAAAGTGTGCGCTTGGAGATACCAGCCGCTTTCGCTACATCATCCATACTCACACTCTTGATGCCATATTGAGAAAAAAGATCGAACGCCGTATTAATAATCTGTTCTTTTATCATATTCGTTTTTGTTACGTCAAAAGTAGCCGGGGCAATCCCCGTATACAAGTAAAAAGCGCTGACTCGTCCGTTGGAATCGACCAATGACCGGATATTCCCGTCGAATCTATTCGCAAAGGTCTGATATATTTAGAAAACCAGAAAGGTTTATACTGTTACGGTATTGGTATGGAATGAAACAGGATATTGTCAAAAATTCTTGTTATTCGTTCAATTTTGGATGAAAATTGGTTAAAAACGAAATAGTGGGTGGTCTTTGGCTTTTTATTTCTATCTTTGTCCGAGGTGATAATAAAAATCTACAGATAGATATGAAAAATTTACCTTTAATTGAAGTCACTGAGTTAATCAAGGGAATTGAGTCCAGCGACAACTTTCAAGATGATTTATCGATAGCGGATCTGAACGGAGATTTGATTAATTACGAGGAAAAAAGGCTGGAGCATTCCACCCCGATGCGTTTAAATGCCTTGTTGATGATCTTGGTACAGGAAGGTACTGCTGATATTTCGGTAGACTATATTCCATATAAGATAGAGAAGAATACGTTTATAACCTTGATGCCGACTCATATCATACAGGTATCGAAAGTGAGCAAAGATTTGAGAGGGCGTTTGTTGATCGTGTCCAGATCTTTTCTGGATGGATATACTACCCCGGCAGGGAAAAAAAACTCTATGGTGCATTATATGCAGATCCGTAAGAATCCATGTGCTGCGATGAGTGCCGAGGAGACTGAGCATATATCCGACCAATTCTCAATCTTACGGGAAAAGATGAAGCTGCGTACCCATTTTTTCCAGAAGGAGGCTCTCCAAAACGCCTTAGTCGGTTTCTTTATCGAGTTGGCTAATATCTTTATGGGTAAGAAGGAGCTGATGACGGCACCTACACTCTCCCGGAAGGAGGAGCTTTTCGAGCAGTTCCTGCAATTGCTTTTCGAGCATTGCAAGGAGCAGCACGTCGTTACTTTCTATGCCGAGAAATTATTTATTACCCCACAGTATCTTTCGCTTATCTTGAAAGAGCTAACGGGTAAATCAGCGAATAAATGGATTGACGACGCCTTGATCGTCGAGGCCAAGATGCTGTTGAAGGCCCCGCAAGCCACGGTTCAGCAAGTAGCGGATATACTCCACTTCTCCGATCAATCCACTTTCGGTAAGTTTTTCAAGAAGCATATGGGTATATCACCCATGGAATACCGGAAATCATAATCCGGTATTTTCTATACGCTTGCGGAACTTATACCAGTTGATCAACTCACAAGCCCCGTAGAAAATGCTGGCTACACCGAAGATTACGAATGTATTTGCCGCCGCCCCGAACGGGTAGGCAAGAATCATTACTCCGGTTATCAAGATCAAAGCCGGCATCAGGTAGAAGCCCAACGGTACATTGCTCCATTTCCTTGCGGATATCAATGAAACCAATTGCTGTACACCGGCAATTACCAATAAGGCTCCGAGTACGTACATTAATATATTCACGAAGAACTCGGGCATGATTACCAACCACGCTCCGAACAGTACGCTTCCCGCTGCCTCGATAGGAAACATCGGTTTTTCCCCGTTCTCGTTTTTCGGTCGGGTGAAATAGCTGAGGATAGCGAATAATCCCGGTAAAATGAATAGTATACCGATCGTGATAACCAGATAGGTTATGGCTGCTTCCGGCCATAATACCAAAACAAACCCTAATACCATCGCAAATGCGCTACGTAAAACCGCGCCATTAATAGATCTCATATGTTTTTATTTTAGATTTCATTTATAATATGACAAAGGTATATATTCTTTCCGACTTTTTTTACCTTTGTGCGCCATAAAGCAGTATCAGGAAAAACATCGAAATATATCCCTCTTGAATGCATGCTTCGCGTAAAAAGACAAACTTGAAATCATCTAACGAATAATAATACTAAAACAAAAAATGAAGCGTATAGTTTTTTTGGATTACGTGCGTGTGTTCGCGTGCTTCCTTGTCATGGTTGTCCACGCCAGTGAAAACTTTTATGGAGCTGAGGGCTCCACGGATATGGTGGGACCGCAATCTTATCTGGCCAATGAGGCCGATCGGTTGTGGGTAGCCGTATACGATGGTTTCTCACGCATGGCGGTGCCATTGTTTATAATTGTCTCCGCCTTTCTTCTTGCGCCGATGAAGGCAGGGCTGACCTCTTGGCAATTCTACCGTCAGCGTTGTATCCGCATCTTACCGCCGTTTTTCATATTTATGATACTATACAGCACTTTACCCTTGCTTTGGGGGCAGATAGATGCCGAGACATCATTGAAAGATATATCGAGAATATTCTTGAACTTTCCTTCACAGGCCGGACATTTGTGGTTCATGTACCCTTTGATCAGCCTCTATTTATTTATACCCGTAATATCGCCATGGTTGAATAAAGCCACGGCGAAAGAAGAGCGTTTTTTCATCGGCTTGTTTCTGTTGTCGACCTGTATGCCCTATCTCAATCGTTGCTTCGGCGAGGTGTGGGGACAATGTTTTTGGAACGAATACCATATACTGTGGTACTTCTCCGGTTATTTAGGATACCTCGTACTGGCACATTATATACATGTCCATCTTACATGGAACCGTTCTAAACGTCTGGTTATCGGAATCGCCTCGATGCTCGTCGGTGCCTTGCTGACGATTTATTCCTTCTATGTCCAAGCGATACCCGGAGTAACTCTTGTCACACCTGAGATAGAGATCGGATGGGCTTTCTGTACGATTAACTGTGTGCTTCTTACGGCGGGTACGTTCCTCGCTTTTACTTGCATAGGCAATTCGAAATCTCCACGACTCATAACAGAGATGTCTAAACTCAGCTACGGTATGTACCTTATGCATATATTTTGGCTCGGATTGTGGGTAACGGTGTTTAAGCACGACTTAGCCTTGCCTACTGTCGCCGCCATACCATGTATTGCGGTAAGTACATTTATCTGCTGTTATGTGACGACAAAGATTATCTCATTAATACCGGGCAGTAAATGGATTATAGGATGAATATAGGATAGCTCTGTCATTTGGCGCGGTTACTTTGTAAACAAGATGATAAGATTACCTGTTATTTGGAAAAAATCGTATATTTACGATATTCAAATAAATCCCGGGTAATAATGATGACGAGAACAGTTTTTATACTTTTGATATCGAGCCTTTGTACGCTAAGTTATTGTACGCCGAGGACCGAGCCTGCTCAAACCGAGGTCTTAACTCCTGTGGATTCTATATCGAAGGATTCCGCTGTGATCATGGAGACTTTGCCTCCCCATATCGAAATAGAGAAAGAGCTGCTTTACGATAAGCATACTTTAGAAGATACTTACCCCTATAAAGATACGACACGGGAGTTCCAGTGGGAGAAAATGAAAGAAAGATTATCCTTATTGGAGTCGATCCAAAGGGAGCCGTCTCAATGGGCGATCTTGCAGAACTATAAAAACAGGAATGGAGAGGCTCCTCTTGTAAAAGTCTTCAAGAGAGATGCCTATAAGAGGGTTTCCGATACGCTTGGTGTAGAACGCTATCAATCCGTCCCGCTTTATTTGCTGACTGATACCGTGATTCCCGAGATCTATGGACGTGACGGTAGCTTGGTTCGTATCAAGGCGATGGATGAGGATTCTAAATTCGCTCGTATACAAACCGTGTATGATGGGGAGGAGGAGTGGTATGCTCCGAAGAAATATATCAAGCAAATAGGGGATACGGTAGTCTTCGATAAGGCGATCTTCGTGGATCGTCATAACCAGAATATCGCGACCTTGGAGCACGTCGGCTCGAAATGGTTGGTTCGTAGCATGAACCCTGCGACTACCGGACAGCATCGTCCTCCTTATGCGCAGGAAACCCCGTTGGGAATGTATGTTCTCCAAGAAAAAAAGTCTCGCATGATCTATTTGGTAGACGGTTCCAAGGAGACAGGTGGATTCGCTCCTTATGCCAACCGTTTTACGAATGGGGCGTATATCCATGGCGTACCGGTCAACGCTCCTCGTAAATCGTTGATCGAATATAGTCCTTCGTTGGGAACGACACCCCGGTCTCATATGTGTGTGAGAAACGCGACTTCGCATGCGCAATTTGTTTACGATTGGGCGCCTGTTAATGAGACGATTGTTTTTGTATTAGAATAAAAATCATAACTTTGCGGCGTTATTGTTTTTTAGTATGCGAAGGATTTTCTTGTATTTGTTTTTTATTGTCTTGTCTGTAGGTTCAATTTCAACCGGTGGCGTTTTGCGTGCCCTATCTCCGGAAACGGGATCAACGTCTGTGGCGGTTATGGGGCGCCAATTATATGAGGAGATGCGATTGGATCAATGGGTTTGTTTCGATGCGTTTATGCAGGGGCTTAGAGGTTCCGAGAAGATTGATCGGAAAAATAAGGATATCCTTACATTGATCGATTTCTCTAAACCTTCTACGGCGGAGCGTATGGTTGTATTGGATATACGGCAAAAGAGAATACTTTACACCTCTTTGGTTTCTCACGGTAAGAATAGCGGAGGGAATTATGCGACCTCTTTCTCGAACGAGAACGGTTCCCACAAAAGCTCTTTAGGATTTTATCTGACGGAAAATACGTACCAAGGCCGGAATGGCTATTCGCTTATCCTAAATGGATTGGAAAAAGGAATAAATGATTTGGCTAAGCAAAGGGCGATTGTAATTCATGGCGCCTCTTATTCCGATCCTTCTGTGGCAGCTTCCTCGGGTCGGTTAGGACGTAGCTTTGGTTGCCCTGCGTTGCCTGTATCTGTCAGTAAGCCAATTATTAATACGATAAAGAATGGAACCCTTTTATTTATTTACGCCAACGATAAGAACTATCTGACGCAAAGTTCCATTCTATCCACTCAACAAGAAAATGATATTTTTCATGAAAAAAGTTACCAAAAAGTTTTGTAGTTTAAAATAAAGGCGTACCTTTGCACCGCAATCAGAGATAAACACTATGAATTGCAAAACGGGGTGTAGCGCAGTCCGGTTAGCGCACCTGCTTTGGGAGCAGGGGGTCCCAAGTTCGAATCTTGGTACCCCGACAAAAAGAAGACTTAAGCACAATGCTTGAGTCTTTTTTTGTTTCCGTCACTCCCGGCATCGGGGGGCAGTAGCAAAACTTGGTTGGAATGTTGAAACCTGCATCTGACCGCATGCTGCGCCGCCGGTGGGCTGTGTTGGATTGGAGATTTGTTGATTATTTTCCCGGAGATTGAAAATTCAGTCGTTTTCTGGAATGGATTTGCATAAAAAGCAGTAATTTAGCGGTCAAATTCAGAACAAGACTAAAAATGAAAATCAGATCAAGATATTTTGTTGCGGCGGCGCTTTTGGCGCTTGTCGCGCCGTCGGTGTTCATGGCGGCTTCGGGGAAGAATGATATGGCTGCTACGGCACGCGACATCTCTGTGATCAACGCAGTGTTTAAGGAGATGAACACGCGTTATGTAGACTCTGTCGATGTAGACCGTGCCATGACTACCGCTATCGACGCGATGCTCAACGACCTTGACCCTTACACGGAGTTTATTTCAGCGGAAGAGGCGTCCGACTTTATGGCGATGTCGACCACGGGTGAGTATGGCGGCATCGGTTCTGTAATCATGATGCGCAAGGGCGGCGGTGTGCAGATAAGCGACCCTTACGAAGGCAGTCCTGCGGCTCTGGCTGGTTTGCGCCCGGGCGACCGCATCGTGAAAATCGACACGATGGACACCCGCACGTGGGACACGAAGCAGGTGAGCGATCATCTGAAGGGGCAGGCAAACACTACAGTGCATGTGGTGGTGGAGCGTCCGTATGTGCAGGACAGCGTGCTGACGTTCGACATCGTGCGCCGGAAAATCCAGATGCCGTCAGTGCCTTACTTCACTGCGCTCGACGGCGGCATCGGCTACATTCAGCTGACCAAGTTTACCGAGACATCAGCCGATGAGGTGCGCGACGCATTGTTGTCGCTGAAACGCGACAAGGCGATAAAGTCGCTTATCCTCGACCTGCGCGGCAATGGTGGAGGCTTGGTTGAGAGTGCCATCAAGATTGCCAACTTCTTCGTGCCGAAAAACACGGAGATTATACGCACAAAGGGACGGTTGAAGACGGAAGAGAAGATTTACAAGACCACGCAGAAGCCTATCGACACGGAGATTCCTTTGTGCATCCTTGTTGACGGCGGTTCGGCATCGGCGTCGGAGATTGTTGCCGGCTCGATGCAGGATCTTGACCGCGCCGTGGTGGTTGGAAGCCGCTCGTTTGGAAAAGGACTGGTGCAGACCACAGTGTCGCTGCCGTTTGACAATATGCTCAAGGTTACCACCGCGAAATATTACATTCCGAGCGGACGCCTGATTCAAGCCATCGACTATTCGCACCGCGACGCAGACGGCAACATCCAGCGCACGCCCGACAGCCTTACCAACGTGTTTCATACGGTACACGGACGCGAGGTGCGCGACGGTGGAGGCATAACGCCCGACGTGACAGTGGATTGGGGCAAGGCAAGCCGCCTGACATACAATATCTTTGCCGACAACTGGGCGTTTGACTTCGCCAACAAGTACCGCGCCGAGCATCCTTCGATATGCGCTGCCGAGGATTTCGTGGTGACCGACAGCATTTTCGCCGAGTTCAAGCGGTCAATCGACCCCGCACGGTTCAACTACGACAAGGTGTGTGAAACGGGTCTTGCCGCTTTGCGCGACGCCGCGAAGATTGAGGGCTATATGAACGACTCTACGAAGCAGGCCTTCGACGTGCTGGAAAAACTGCTGAAACACAACCTGTCGCAGGATCTTGACAACAACCGCAAGGCGATAGAGGAGATTCTCGCCCCTGAGATCGTAAGCCGCTACTATTACGAGCGTGGACGCATCGTGCAGACGATGAAGAGCGACAACGGACTTGATGCGGCAGTGAAGGTGCTCAACGACATGGCAGAGTACCGACGTCTCCTTGCTCCGGCAGACAAGAAGTCGAAAAAGAAGAAATAGCAAAAATCAACGTTTGCGGCGGAAGAATTCCGTCATCAGTGCGGCGCAGTCGTCAGCGAGTACGCCGCCCACCACTTCTGTCTTCGGATGAAACGGCTGAGGGCAGAAGGTGTGGTATCCGCGCTTGTCGTCGGCAGCGCCGTAGACAATGCGGCTTATCTGGCTCCAGCCGAGTGCCCCGGCACACATCAAGCACGGCTCTACGGTCACGTAGAGCGTGCATCCTGTAAGATATTTTCCACCGAGATATGCCGCTGCCGACGTCACGGCCTGCATCTCTGCGTGCGCCGTGCAGTCGGTCAGCGTCTCTGTGAGGTTGTGTGCGCGTGCAATCACCTTTCCGCCGCACACCACGACGGCGCCCACCGGCACCTCGTCGTCGGTAGCAGCCTGACGGGCTTCGGCAAGCGCCATCTGCATGTATAGTTCGTCTTGGGTCATAGTCGTTTTTTTCAGCTTAATATTTCAACCATTTGAGCATTTCCTTCAGCGATGGTTTTTTGCCGTACATAAGGATGCCCACGCGATAGATTTTGCCCGACAGATAGGACAATGCCAGCGCGGTGCCGAAAAGCAGAGCCACCGACAGCGCTTCCTGCCACAGAGGCACGCCGAACGGGATGCGTATCATCATCACCATAGGCGACGTAAGCGGGATAAACGAGCACCACACTGCCAGCGGTCCGTCGGGATTCATGGCGCTGTAGAAGCCGGCGTAGAACGCAAACAGCATTATAACGGCGATAGGCATCATAAACTGCTGCGTGTCCTGCGGGTCGTTGACCGCCGCGCCAAATCCGGCAAGCACGGAGGCATAGAGAAGATAGCCGCCGATGAAGTACAGCACGAACAGCACTGCGATTTCTGCGAGCGGAAGGCTCGACACCACCGACAATATCTGCATCGACAAATCGGCGTCGGGCATCTGCGACGCGGCAGAGATGGCTGCGGCCTGCGAGGGGTCGAACATGGCCACTCCGCTGACCACCCCGGCAATACTTATAATAGCGACGAGCAGTATGCCCCAGATGAGCATCTGCGTGATTCCGACAAGTCCGATGCCTATGATTTTGCCTGCCATTAACTGAAAAGGCTTCACACTCGACACCATAAGCTCGACGATGCGGTTTGTCTTCTCTTCGGTGACGCTCTGCATCACCATCGCGCCGTAGCTCATCACGAAGAAATAAATCAGCGTGGTGAGCACCATTCCTACGGCTGAGAATATCTCAGTCATCGACTCGCGTTCGCCCTCGTCGGTCCATCTCACCGTCGCCACTTCGACGGGAGTCTGCACGTCTTCCACAATCTCGTTGAGGGCAGGGATGTTGTAGCGTTCGAATTTCTGTTTCTGCACAGCCTTTGTCAGGGCGTTGTTGATATAGTCGGACATGTCGCGCTTCACCTCGTCGCGCGAATAGATTGCCGCGGCGGTGGGGTTGTCGACAAGATTGTCGGTAATCATCAGCACTGCCGCCACGTCGGTGGAATCGGAGCGCAGCGCCGGCGTCATCTTGTCGGTGGGCACGAAGAGATAGTCGTCGTTGCTCTGCAGGGCATTGGCATAAAGTCCGGTGTTGTCAATCACAGCCACCGTCTTGCGTCCGCTGTCGCCTATTACCGACAACAGCAGCGGAACGAAAATCATTGCCGCCATAAGGAACGGCATGAGTATTGTAAGGATGATGAATGAGCGTTTTTTCATGCGTGTGGCATATTCCCGTTGCGCCACAATCCAGATTTTGTTTTTCATTGTTGTTCCTCCTTGTCATTGTTGCCCACACCGCCTACGGCGCGCAGGAATATGTCGTTCATTGTTGGCAATTGCTCTGCAAACGAGCGAATTTCCACCTGTTGCGACAACATTGCTATGAATTCTGAGTTTGTTGCGTCACACGTCTTGCGCAGCGTGTATGTCACGTTGTCGCCGGCTTGCTTTATCGACGTGATGTCGTATTTCTCGGGGTTTTCGGCAAGCATTCTGCCGCTTTCAGCCACAAGGCTGTAAAGGCCGCTGCGATAGCGTGAGCGCACGTCGCCCACCGTGCCGCTGAGTACCACGTGCGAGTCGTTTATCAGCGCGATGTCGTCGCAGATTTCCTCCACGGAGTTCATGTTGTGGGTCGAGAAGATTATGGTGTGCCCTTTGTCGCGCAACTCGAGGATTTCCTTTTTCAGCAGTTCGGCGTTGACTGGGTCGAAGCCCGAAAAAGGCTCGTCGAAGATGAGGAACTCCGGCTCGTGAAGCACGGTTATTACAAACTGCACCTTCTGCTGCATGCCTTTCGACAGCTCCTCAAGTTTCTTGTTCCACCACGGATTGATGTCAAACTTGTCGAACCATTGGCGCAGGCGTTTCTCGGCGGTGGCTTTGTCCAGACCTTTCAGCTGGGCAAGGTAAAGAGCCTGTTCGCCCACCTTCATTTTTTTGTAAAGTCCGCGTTCTTCCGGGAGGTAGCCTATGCGGCGCACGTCGGCGTCGGTCATCAGGCGTCCGCCCATCATCACTTCGCCCTCGTCGGGCATCGTGATGCGGTTTATGATTCTTATGAGAGTGGTCTTGCCTGCTCCGTTGGGTCCGAGCAGCCCGAACACCCGTCCGGGGCGCACTTCGACGCTTACTCCGTCAAGGGCCGTGTGTCCGGCAAAGCGTTTCACCACGCCGCGCGCTTCCAATGTATTATCCATATTCTTTTTTTGTTTGAGTTTTTTGTTTATCGTTTGTCTACGGGATTGACGGTGTAGCCCGACTGCCGAAGCAGGCTGAGCAGACCATCGTCGCCGACAAGATGGGCGGCGCCTACAACTACCAGTGTGGGCGCATTGTCAAACATCTTTGGCATTTGCTCCATCCAGGCGCGGTTGCGGTCGGAGAGCAACATGGCGTCTTCCTCCGGGGTAGAGTCGCAGTCGTCGCCGAGTTTCTGATTGGTGACTTCTTTCAGAGTCTCAATGTCGCGGTGCATATACGCGTCGGTAGCCATCTCGATTATCGAGGCGTTCCATTCGGTGTTGTCTGCCAGGCAGACGAGCATTTTGCCCTGACGTGCCGGCGGTTGGCTGAACAGCATACGAAGCTGGTCCTGGGCGGTTTCCAGGGCAAGCACTTTCTTGCCGGCTTTGTCGGCTTTTATCTGAAAATACGTGTCAAGCTGCTGGTCGAGCGACACCTTTGGCAAATATTTGGTTACAATGGCTGCAATCAGCTGGTTGCTTATCGCTGCCGGACACATTCGTTGCACTGCCGGATTGTCGAGTCCGAAGCCGATGAGCGACCGCATTGCTTTGTCGACGGTCGGGCGGTCGGCGTCGGGGATGAAGTCGTTGAGCGACGAGCCTGAAGGCAGCATTATCGCCTCTGCTGTCAGCCGAGGCAAGTCGCGTGTGTTGAGCATGTCTATCTCACCGCACACCTGCTCCACGTCGTTCTGCACCTGGCGTATCTGAGGCACGCTGTCGAGCACCGTCAGCGGTGCGTAATGGTGTGTGCCGAAGATGTAACTCGGCTTCTGCAAGCCGTTGCCGCTCACTTTCCACAACAGTTGTGCCTGGGCGCTTATGCCCACAACTGTCATTGCAATAATCAATAATATCTTTTTCATGTCGCAAATATAGTGTTATTTTCCCATTCCGCCTTGCTTCGACAGGCGGGAAGCGTCGTTGTTGCTGTCCACGCGGCGCGTCTGGAACGCTTTGCCGAGGCTGAAATTGTAGGTGAGCGAGCAGGAGAACGACGCAGGGTTGCTGAATTTGCTTTTCGTGTGGTAGCCCGAGGCGGAGTCGATCGAGAAATCCACACCGCGGCCGAGAATGTTGTCCACGCCCACCGAGGCTGTCCAGCGTCGCTTTGCAAACGACTTTTTCAGACTTGCGTTGAGGTTGTGGGTCGGTGTCACCGTAATTTCGCCCATCGTGATTTTGTTCTGTCCGTAATATGAGATTTCAAAGTAGAAATCTTTCGGCAGCTGGAATCCGGAGCTGGCATACCAGTTCAGGAAGTTGTGGTATGTCAGACTGCCTTTCTGTTCACGGCGCTCGCCGTTGGCAAGATATGTGAGGTTGGCTGTCAGCGTCCACCAGTCCTTGATTTGGAACGGCAGGTTGAGCGATGCGCCAAACATATACTTGTCGAAGTTAACCATTGTCAGCAGCACGTTTTTCGGGTTGTCCTTGTCGGGCATCGAGGCTTTTATGATTTGGTCGTGGTTGATGTTGGCAAACAGGGTCAGCGAGTATTTGTATTTAACCACGCCGGTAAGGCTGACGTTGTCGCTGTATGACGGCTTCAGGTCGGAGTTGCCCGACTGATAGAACATGTCGGAAGCCTGATGACGCTCGGGATTGAGTGCCCAGAACGATGGGCGCGCTATGGAGCGTGAGTATTGTGCTGTCAGCACGTTGGAGCCGTTTGGCGACAGCAGATATGTGACATTGGCATTTGGAAACAAGTCGAAATATCGCTGGGCTACGATGTTGCCGCGGCTGCTGGCGTCGGTCAGTTCGCCGCGCAGTCCTGCCGACGCCATGAAGCGTCCGAGTTTGGCTGAGGCTTTTACATAGGCGGCATAGATATTTTCTTTAAACACCACGTCATAGTCGCGTCCGTATGGCGTAAGCCATTCGTGGTCTTTCAGATAGAGGTATGACGCGTCGTTGTCCATACGGTTGAGGTTGTATTTCAAGCCGGTCGACAGACTCCAGCGGCTGTTGAATGTCTTGTCGTAGTCGTAGCTGACGTTGACCACGTCGAAAACCGAGTTTTCGCGGCTTGTCGATATCGAATCGGCGGAGAGAGCGAGAAACTCCGAATGACGATGGTTGTCGGCGACGCTGCGTCCTTTTGTGTGGTTGTAGTTGGCAATCACCTTCATTTGCGAGCCGATGGAGTCGAGCCGGTGCACGTAGTTGAACGTGGCATCGATATTCCTGTGGCGCGATGTCGACATATAGTTTCCGTTCATCGTCTCGATGCCTATGTCGGTGTGGTTGAACGCTGCGTTGGTCGTCACGTCCGACGGTGAGAGAAATTGGTCGTAAGCCACCTCGATGCCCAGCGAATTGCGCGCGTTGGGATCGAAATAAATGCCTGCCATGCCGTAGCCGAAAAGCGACTTGTGTAGGTCCATCTTTGTGTCGGTCGTATACCGGTCGCCGTTGGCATAGTCGGTGGTTTCGCCGGTGTCGAAATAGGATTTCGGAGAGGCGGAGAGATTGCTGTTGGCACTGAATGTCTATTTGCCGTTCTTCACGTTGATCGATGCCGAAGGAGTGACCATCGCGGATGTTTTGCTGACAGAGCCGATGAGGCTCACGTTGCCCATCACGCCGTCGGCACGGTTGCGTTTAAGAGTGATTTTGATGATTCCACCTGCGGTGTCGGCGCTGTATTCCGCTCCTGCCTGGGGAATCACCTCTATTTTGCTCACGTCCTCCGCCTTGAGCGAGCGCAGATAGGTGAGCAGCTGTGATTGGTCCATGCGCAGCACACGGTCGTTGACCATCACTTTTGCGCCCGACTTGCCGTTGATGGTGATTTTCTTGTCGTCGATCCACACGCCGGGAGCCGCCTGCAGCAGTTCCTTTCCGTCTTTGCCTATGGCGGCTGGCATATCCTCCACCCTGACCACAAAACGGTCGGGCAGACGGCGTATGGCTGAGGCTTTCACCTCTACGCCATGCAGTGCCACGGCATTTGTTGTCATCGTGGCGTCAAGACGCGTTTCTCCGCTGACGGTCACTGCCTTTTCGGCATTGTCGTAGCCCACGAGGGTAAATGTCACGATATATTGTCCTTTCGGAAGGTCGATTCTGTAATTGCCGATGCTGTCGGTGACGGCCCCTCCTTGCTCATGGTTGGCGCTGAGTGCCACCACGGTTGCAAATTCAACTGGGTTGCCTTCGCTGTCGGCCACGTGTCCGAGCAAAGTATCGGCTGTCGCGATGCTGCCGCCCGAAATGGCAAGCAGCGCCGCAAGAAACATCTTATTCATTGTGTGTATTATAAATTGGTTATTTTCCAGAGTCGATGAATTGTTTGTATAGACGGTTGATGTCGTCGGCAGTGATGCCGAGCATCTGCATTTTGCGGAACATTTCCGGAAGTTCCTCTTCTTCAAATTCCCGCCGGCGCAGTCTGGAGATTGTGCCGCATGCGCCTTCGCTGACGAAATAACCTATGCCGCGGCGGTTGAAGATTATCTCTTGCTGCTGCAGCCAGTCGAAAGAGCGCACCACGGTGTTGGCGTTGACTTCAACGGTTGCCGCATATTCGCGCACCGACGGGATGCGGCCGCCTTTGGAATAGGCATGCTGCATAATCTCGTCCATGATGCGGTCTGCTATCTGCAGGTAGATTGGTCGGCTTTCCTTGAAGTTCATAACATGTGTTTTTTTGTTTCAACAATCTGCTTGCCGACAAACAACCGGTAGGCAACTGCCCAATTGACCACTGCAAATGCTAGGCAGAGGCTGCCCGTGGTGACGAGAAACACGGGATAGGTCGAGTAGAACTCCTCCGTCGTGGCTGGATGCCAAGCCTGCACCAGCACAATCGAGAAGACGATGCCCAAAACGAGAGCTATGCCGAGAGTCTTGACGAAAGCAAACTTGCGCCACACGGTGCCGCCAAGCACAAACAGAGACTGCATCCACAGCAGCGAGCCCCATGCGAGCAGCTGTCCGCGCCACTGCCAAGTCATAACAACGATTTGGTTCTCAACCGACACCTGCGTATTGATATTATCAAACGTCGGGGCGAAGAACGACTGCGTGCAGTATGCCGTCAGCGACCCGTAGCTGTCGATGCCGAAAATAAAGGCGAGCGGATAATAGAGCACACCGACAACAACGAGGGCGGCAAGCGCCGAGATAGTGTAGCCGACAGTGACCATCAGAGCGCGCTCCACAAACTTCTCGGCGTTGGTGGCGGGCAACGTCAGCAGACTGATGCTGCCTGTCTTGTCGCTGATAGGTTTGAGCATCGACGAGGCGGCGATGAGGCCACCCACAGTGAGCACCAACGAGAACCACGAATAGAAGGTGTCGGCGATGACATTAAACGAGTTTCCATCGGTCTTTGCCGGGAGCATGATGATCACAAGTCCGGCAAGCAGCGCTCCGGCAAACTCAAGAAAATGAGCGAGGTTGGTTTTCCAGTCAAGAGCGGCGTCGCGCTTAGCCACAGTCCACAGGCGCCGCACGCTGAATCTGTTTATTGTAGTTGTCATAATTGTTTATCTGATTTGAGTTTTGGCAAAAATTTTGTAAACTATCACATAGTTGACCACGGTTAAGAGCGTCGTCAAAAGATTTATGGTGGAATGACTCAATTGCAGCGATGTGGTCACTAAATATGCCGGGACAGCCACGACGACAAGGAGCGCAATGCCCTTGACCATCGTCTTGCGGCGCCACAACGCGCTGGCTATCATCATCACCGACTGAAGCCACACGACTACTGCCGTCCATGGCAGCACGTCGCTGACAAACGCTTGCGGCAGAAGCATCACGCAGAATTGCGGATCGCTGCCGAGCATTATGCTGAACGCCACCCGAACGGCGTCGGCGGCGACCATCCCGACAACAAAAGCTCCGAACGTTGCCACAACCGTCTCCAACCAGTTGACGAGATATTTCTCGAATGCCGTGGCGGGAAGCGTGAGATAAGCAATCTGCCCATGACGGGTCTGCATCTTGTCGAACATCATCGACCCCATCACGACCATCGCCAAAACGTAGAATGCCCTCAGTACTATTGCGAATGTCTCGACAAAGTAGTGGGCATCGGTGCTGTGTTCGGCCATCAGGAATGCAGCATCGCCGGCAAGCACGCCGGCAAGCACACCGAGCGGCAGTCCTATCCACGATGCGATGTTGTGGTCGTAGTCGTGGCGGAGCATTGCCCAAAATCTCCGCATGTTGAACCTATCGGTCATTGTCGTCAGCATTTAAGGCTTCATTGATTGCGGTGCCGTTAGCAAGCATCGCGTTGAATAGCGTCTCGAGGTTGATTACGCTCTCGTCGCCGAAGCGGTTGGCATAAATTGCGCTGTTGCCTTGGAGAGAGGGCTGCACATAGATGGCTCCTTCGGTGGGTTCCGACATCGGTTGGTCGGTGAAAAGGAGCTTGGATGCCAGCGTGGCGTAGCTGCTGTCGAGCAACAGTTTGCCGCTGTCGACCATCAGCACGTGGTCGAGCAGATTCTCTACGTCGCGCACTTGGTGGGTCGACACGACTATCGTTTTTTCATCGCTCATGTTTGACGCTATCACCTTGCGCATCTGGCTTTTCGACGGGATGTCGAAGCCGTTGGTCGGTTCGTCCATCAGAAGCAGACGGGTGTTTGTGGCGAGAGCGAAACTCATAAACGCCTTCTTCTTCTGTCCCATCGACAATTCGTTGAGACGCAGGTTGCTGTCCATCTCGAAATCACGCAGACAGTTGTTGAGAATCTCGTTGGAGAAACGCGGATAAAACTGCGCGTTGTATTTCACGTATTGGGCGAGGGTGACGGCTGGAAGCGTAAATTCCTCGGGAACGATAAAAATCTCCTGAAGAGCTGACGGCTGGCGGCGCGACATCTCGCTGCCGCAGAAAGTAACCGTCCCTGATTTCGGACGGAGCAGACCGCACATTAGATAGAGCAGTGTGGACTTGCCCGTTCCGTTCTTGCCGAGCAGTCCATACACCGCGCCTGGTTGCAATGTCAGCGAAAAATCGCTGAAAATGTCAGGCTTTTTGAAGCCATAACTAAATTTCAATTCCTTGATTTCCATTATATAAGTTTTCATTTTTCGTATATCAGTTTGAGTGTATTAGTTGATTAGTACACTGCAAAGCTATGTCAATTTTTTTTGGAAAACAATAGCGAATCTAATATTTAACACAAATTAATACTTTCTAAAATCTTCGACACCCAGCAAAATCGCCGAAGCGCGGTTCCAGAAGTCAGCCCGTGGTTGCCCAGCCCACCCGAGACAAAGGTGACATGCCGCTACCGCCGAAGAGCGGTTGTAGAAGGAGCATGCAGACAGGTGACATGCGTGACGACAATGTCGGCTTGGATGTATATGGATGAGGAGAATTTTGCTGCAACCCAAAATTTCTACTGAGCTCGAATATGAATAGTAAACAATACCGCAAAATAAAATAGGAGATACAAACGCACCTCCTATAATGTGGAAAGGCGAAGGAGTCGAACCTTGCAATATGCTGCCTTTTGGGAAACCTCGCTACCGATGCGACCATCAATCCACATTACAAATATAGAGAACAAATTGACAATAACAAAATAAAACAACAACAAGATGGCAAGACCAAAGAAATTAGATTACGATTCCGATGATTTCTACGATGAAATCATCGAAATCGCTATGCAGGGATTGACGGACGCTGAAATCGTCGACAGCCTTGCCGACAAATTCGGCGTGTCTTTGTCTCCGGAGGCTTTCTCCTCAATGAAGAACGGTTGTTATGTGAATTGGACAGAGACGGAGAACCAAAGACGATCCACTCGTTTTATTAAAGTCTTAGCGCGTGGACGCAGAAAAATCACTTCCATAGTCCGCGGCGCATACCTTAAAGGCGCCCTCGGTGGCAAGAAAATCAAGTCGAAGACGGTTCTCCGTCGCAAACTGCGCATAGGTGGTGAATACACGGAAGATGAGGAGATTCAGACTTCCGAAACAGAATCCGAGATGCCTTACAATATGCAGGCGCTTGCAACCTGGTTGTACCACCACGATTCAGAATGGAGAAAGACCGAGCGCAGACAGGACGAGGATGCTTCTGACGTTCCGACCAATGTCGACAAGGGTGTTGATATTGACGCTTGGATAAAGAAGGAGGTCGGCAAATGATTGTTCCGCAGCCGGTGTACTATCCGATGTATGAGGACAAGGAGAAGTTCATCATCCTTGTGACGGGAGGGCGCGGGTGTGAATCCCCGTCGCAAGAAGTCATTATGTCCGACTTGTCCGTCAAGCAAATCAAGGATATTTCCGTCGGTGAGTTCGTTATGGGAGATGATGGCACCCCGAGGAAGGTTCTTGCAACAATGTCAGGGCGCAGTGATATGTTCCGTGTCCACCAGACAAGTGCCGAGGACTATTTTGTCAACGATGCGCATATTCTCAGCGTGAAGAAAAGCAGTGCGGCAATAAGAGAAGGACGGTATAGGGAATATCCAGAGTATACAGACATCCGGGTGACAGATTATGCGTCCAAGAGTAAAAGATTCCGTAAGCAATTCCGTGGTTACAAGTCTCCATCCATCCCTTATCCGGAAACCCCCGTTCTGCTGCCCCCGTATCTGCTTGGATTATGGCTCGGGGACGGGACAAGTGTTTTCCCCCAAATAACAACACCGGACAGTGAGATTGTTGGGTATTTACAATCTTATGCGGAAGAAAAAGGATTAAGGCTTTCCCTTAATGGGGTCAAGGGAAAGGCGAGAACATTCAGACTTGCAAAAACCGAAGGGCATACAAATCCCATAATGGATATTTTCCGCCGATACAATCTTATTGACAACGAGCACATCCCACAAGAATACATATCCAACAGCGAACACAACAGATTGGAATTGCTTGCCGGTCTGCTTGACACTGACGGCTATGCAAGCAGGAACGGCTATGAAATAATCCAAAAGAACCGCTCCCTTGCAAAGCAAATCAAATATGTCGCCGATACGCTTGGTTTCAGAACAAACATAACCGAGAAGTCCGCACGATGCAATGGGAAAGACTGCGGCAAGGTATATCGGGTGTCCATCAATGGCGACGTTTGGCGAATCCCTTGCAAGGTAGAGCGGAAAAAGATACGCAAGGAGGACGTGCACAAGAACAAAGATTGGCATTTGTCGATGTTGAGCATCGAGCCTGCCGGTGTCGGGGATTGGTGCGGCATCTGTCTCGACGGCAATCAACGTTACCTCCACAGCGACGGCACTGTCACGCATAACTCGGGGAAGAGCTTCAACACCGCCGCATTCATCAGCCGGCTCACTTTTGAGCTTACTCCTGAAGAACATATCACGCACCAAATCCTCTACACTCGCTATACGATGGTGTCCGCTCACATCTCCATCATTCCGGAGATGCTGGAGAAGATTGAACTTGACGGGACGGAGAAATATTTCCATTCCACACGGACTGATGTGATAAACAGAATGACCGGAAGCCGTATAATGTTCCGTGGCATCAAGACTTCCTCGGGCAATCAGACGGCGAAACTGAAGTCAATCCACGGCATCACCACGTTTGTCTGTGACGAGGCGGAGGAATGGACGAGCGAGCAGGATTTCGACCGGATAATGCTCTCCATCCGTCAGAAAGGCATACAGAACCGTATCATTATCATAATGAACCCTACGGATTCCAATCATTTCATTTACCGCAAGTACATAGAGAAGACGCACAAGCTTGTGGAGTTTGACGGAGTGCCGGTGCAGATAAGCACGCATCCGAACGTTCTCCACATCCACACCACATATTTTGACAACATCGACAATCTGTCGCCGCAGTTCATCAATGAGGTTTCGCAGATTAAGAAAGACAACCCCGAGAAATATGCCCATACCGTCATAGGCAGATGGGCGGATGTCAACGAGGGCGCCGTATTCAAGAAGTGGGGTGTCGTCAAAGAGTTCCCCAAATGGGCGAAGCGTGTCGCCATCGGCTTGGATTTCGGCTATTCCCATGACCCTACCGCCATTGTCCGCTGCGGTATTGTGGACAACGCTTTGTATATTGACGAGATAGACTACAGGACTGGAATGCTTTCCTCCGACATCATCAAGGCTCTTCGCCCCTGGGGGCTGAAGGTCATCGCTGACTCCGCCGACCCCCGGCTTATACAGGAGATACACAACGGCGGCATCCGCATCTATCCTGTCGCCAAAGGTTCAGGTTCCATCATTGCCGGCATTGAGAAGATGAAGGATATGGAATTGTTCGTCACCGAGCGTTCCTACAACCTGCAGAACGAGCTCCGCAACTATATCTGGGCGAGGGATTTGGAAGGGAGATATGTGAACGAGCCGGAAGACCACGACAACCACTGCATCGACGCCTCCCGCTACTTTGTCCTGGGCGAATTGCTCGGACGTATAATGCAGCCTAAGGACAACAGTAAATTATTCACTCACTAAAAAATACTTATTATGACACTTGAAGAAATATTGGCGCTTCCCGATTCCTCGCAGAAGGTGTATTATCTGAAACGTGTGCGCAAGACGGACGTTCCCGACGCCCTTGCCCTTTTCAATGATTGGAATCCGGACAAGCACGAGATTATGGTCGACACGGTGAAATATCCGAAGGTCAAGATTGTGACGGAGAAAGAGCAGAGAATGTTCGACCCGGTGTCCGGCAAGACCACCACCATCCCGGAGAAGACCAAGGACGTGGAGCCGAACCGCATCGCGCTTCCCCTTGAACAGGACATTGTGAACATCCACACGGCGTTCACCGTGGGGACGGAGCCGAAGATGAACTGCGAGCCGGAAGAGGTGGAACGTCCGCTGTTTGAGGCTATACGCAAGGTGCTTGTCAAAAACAAAATCAAGTATCAGAACAAACGTATCGTGCGGTCGTGGTTCGCCGAGCAAGAGTGCTGCGAGTATTGGTATTCCGTCCCCGATGATGGATTCTGGACTTCTCTCGGCAGACGCATAAAGGGACTGTTCGGCGGCAGTGTTCCGTCAACCCGTCTGAAAAGCGCGTTGTGGTCGCCGTTCCGCGGGGATAAGCTGTATCCGTTCTTCGACACGGCGGGAAACCTTGTGGCAATGTCGCGCGAGTATATACGCAGAGAGATTGACGACACGGAAACGACGTGCTTTATGACGGTCACCGCCGATATGGTCTATCAGTGGGAAAGCCAGAAAGGATGGCAGTTGGTGAAGTCCTTCAAGCACGGGTTCGGAAAACTGCCGGTCATCTACTGCTACCGACCGAAAGCGTACTGCGAGAAGATTAAGACACTGCGTGTCCGCCTTGAAAAACTTCTGTCCAATTATGCCGACTGCATCGATTACCACTTCTTTCCCATCCTTATGCTTTTCGGCGACGTGGAGAATTTCAGCGGCGAGTTCAAGAGCCGTGTCGTCGAGCTGACCGGACAGGGGGCGAACGCGCAGTATCTGACGTGGAATCAGGTTCCCGAAACGGTGAAGTACGAGGCGGAAACGCTCATCAACCAAATCTATGCGCTGACCAACACCCCTCGCATATCCTTTGACAGCCTTAAAGGCACGGGCAATGCGTTGTCCGGTGTCGCCTTCGACTATGTGTTCCTCTCCACACACCTTGCGGTGGAGAACCACGCGGAGGTGATAGGCGACTTCATGCAACGCCGTGTCAATTTCCTCGTTTCCGCTTTGGCGCCCATCAATCCGAGCCTCTCCAAAGCGGCGAAGACCATTGATATTGATGTGGAGATTCAGCCGTACCGCCTCGACAACATAGAGGACTTGGTGCGCGTCGCCGTCAGCGCCCTCCAAGGAGGTGTTTGGTCGCAGAAGCACGCTGTCTTGTTCGCCGGCAACGCTGACCGTATTGATGAGGAGATGAAACAGATAAAAGAAGATAAGGAAAGCGGCGGAGTAGAGGGGAACAACAAGGCTGTTCCGACCGAATAAAAACATTAATGCCAATTGTTTAAGCGCTTCCACTTGACCGAACTTAGGGGGAGCGCTTTTCTTTGTATTTTCGCATAAAACACATACGAGTATGACAATAATAGAACAAATCTTGGCGGCTCTGCAACAGAAATTCTCCGGGGTGGACACCGCCATCCTTTCCCGCATTGCCAACAAGAAGGGAGAGGGAGTGACGGACGAGAGCAAGGTGAACTCAATTGTCGAGGGCATAGGCTTTCAGGACGTTCTTAATTCTTATGGCGATTTCCGTGCCGACGGAGCCGCTTCCACGGCAGTGAAAAACTATGAGCGGAAGCATAATCTGAAGGACGGAAAGCCGGTGGACGAACCTACGCCAACACCTACGCCTCCGAAAGAGCCACAGGACATTGCGAAACTGATTGCCGAGGCGGTCAGCGCCGCAGTCAGCCCGTTGTCGGACAAGCTGACACAGTTCGAGGCTGCGAAAGCGAAGGAAACGCGCGGCGAGCAGATTCTTGCAAAGGCAAAGGAGTACGGCATCCCGGACACCATCGCCAAACGCTACGCCATTCCCGACGATGCGGATTTGGACAGTTATTTCAAAGACGCGAAGCAGGAGTTGGCGAACGCCGGATTCAACGGCATCCCTTCCCCCGAGTCGTCCGATGCGAAGATAGAGAAAGAGAATGCCTCTATCGCGAAGATGATAAACGAGGGAACAAAATCAATTGTAGAACAAAACAAGTAAACAAATGGCAGCAGGATTCAAGTATGATTTGCAACCGGCGGTTGAAATGGAGGAGCGTTACGACGTTCAGACCGGCATCCGCCGCCGCGGTGAGTACAAACTCGTCACGGAACATTTGAGTGTGGGCGCCACGCTTCCGGTGTTCGCTCCGGTCTGCGCGGACTTGAAAGACAAGTTCGCTTATCCGGTAGTGAATATGACGGTTGCCGAAGCTTATACCACAGGTGACACCAACCTTTCCATCAAGGTAGCCAAAGGCTCTCTCGCATACAAAGGTATGTTTGTGGGCAACGGCTCCAAGGGGGCGGAGGTCACTGCGGTAGACACTACCAACAGTGAGTATGACACCATCACCATCAAGGCGGCTTTCGACGCGAACCTCCCCAAGGGGACGGTGCTGTTCGAGGCGAAAGAGGTATCGGGAACGGCGCAGAAATACATCGCCAATTCCGCCCTTTTCAACAAGACAAAGGTGGATGACGGCATTGTCCTTGTGGCGTTGCTCCGCACCGCGGCTGAGATTGAGCCGGAAAAACTCGCCATTCCGTTCTCGGCGAACGACAAGGCGAATATGAAAGGCTGGTTTGAATTTAACGAATAAGGAGGACTGAGTATGTTTTTGACTATTGAAACTTTATTTAACGACCCCAATATCGTTAGTGCGGTTATCAACCGCGTCAACCAGACGCGTAAGGACACTGTTTATTGGCAGCAGTATCTGACATTCCGTCGTACTACCACGAGAGTGTTCAAGGACTACATCGGCACTGTCACCGGTGTGATGGCAGGTTCCATCAATTCACAATTCGGAGAGAAACCAATCCGCGAGCGTCAGAACATCGGAAGCGGCTACGGAGAAATCGCATATCTCGGCGACGCTTATCAGATGTCTATCGACCGCCTGTCCGAGCTTCAGGATTTGATTGACAAATTCAACGAGGCGAAGACATCCGACCAAAGCACGGCGCTCAACGAGATTGTGAACTTCATTCAGGACGACTACCGTCAGATCACGCTTGCTCCGCACAAGCGTATGGACATTGTTGTCGGCTCTCTTCTTATGACCGGCAAGGCGGAGGTGTACAACAAGGACGCCGCCATATCTTCGGGCAACACCAGCAACAAGGTGCTTGAGATTGCGCTTCCTTTCAATTTCCTCAAACCTTCCGACACCGACGTGAAGAGCGACGGCAAGAAGATGTTCGTTTCCTACCTTCGTGAGGAACTGAACAAACTCGCTCCGGACTACGGACGCTATGCCAAGATGATTATGTCGCGAGCCACTTTCAACAAGACCATTCTCGGTTCTTCTGAATTTGGGGAGCAGTACAAGATGATTCTCGGCAGCAACGAGATGAAATTGTCTACCGGTTTGATTTCTTCGGATTTGGCTTCGGAGGTGTTTACCGGATTAGGTCTTCCACGCATCGAAATCAAAGAGGACTATGTGAAAGACCAGACGGGCAAGAACGTGCAGATTTATGCGGACAACCGCATCACTCTGCTTCCGTCCGATGAAATCGGCTATATGCGCCACCATACTCCATACGAAGCCGTAGACCCGGTGCAAGGCCGCACCTACACCGCGGCGGACGGTCAGATGCTCATCTCCAACTACCGCGACAAGAACGGCCGCTATATGGAGTACACGGCTGAGTGGATTCCTCAGATTGTGAACCCGCAGTTGATTACGAACATTGATTTGTCGCAATTGTCGTGAATGTGAAGGACTACATATCACAGAGGCTTCAGACTTTCGGCGTGGCAATGTCGGAGGCTGAACTTCTTGATGTGTGCCTTTCCGCAGGCATCGACGGCGGTGACGAGGTGGAGAGCTACAATTACGTCCGTGTGAACATCGGTCTTGCCTCGGTCATTCCTATGCTGCTTATGCGTGCCACGTCGGTCAGCGAGAGCGGTTTCTCCATGTCCTGGAACGTGGAGGGGATGAAAGAGTACTACGCTTTCCTCTGCCGCAAATATGGGCTGACCGATGAACTCAACACCGACAAACCGAAAGTGAGATTCCTATGATGTACACACCGCACATATTGCAGAAACGCATTGCTTCCGCTTCATCACGCGACGAGTACGGGCGCATCATCCCCGTGACAGACGAGCGGTGGGAAACGGTCTGCGCCTGCAGGTGCGACGACAACACCACACAGAATCTCACGACGGACAACGGTGAGGTGTTCCGCCCCGACTATCACGTTGTGTGTCCCGGCAAGGCTGATGTCAAAGCCGGCGACTACATCCGTGTTATGGACGGCGGCGAGGTGCGCGGCTGCGGTGAGGTGTCAATGGTCAAACATACGAATTATTTGAGCTATTCCGAATTATGGATGTGACTGTGGAAACGGACTTCTCCGATGTTGATGACTTCTTCCAAGACGGGGAGTGGGAAGTGCAGAAGGAGATGATTGACGCAGGAGCCGAGGCGGTCGAGTACGCCAAGGCAAACGGCAATTACCAAGACCACACAGGCACGCTGAGACGCTCGAACAAATACGATGTTGACGAGAGAACCTTGACGCTCTACAACGATGCCGAATCCCCCGGCGGATACAATTACGCGTCCAATGTAGAAGCCAAAGGATTTGACGTGCTGAGCGGCGCCGCGCTGTATGCGGAGCGACAATTGAAAGAAAAATTTGAGAAATGATAACGGTTTCCGACATAGAAAAGATTCTCTACAAGGACTGCGCCACTTTCGGTGTCGAGGTCTTCCCTTACGGCAATGTACCGGAGGGGGAAATCACCGCCGAGCGCATCGTAGTCCATTCCAAGCCTTTGCAAACCGAAAAGATTTGGAACAAGTCCTTCTGCGATGTCAACATCTGCGTTCCCGACAAGAACGGACAGGCGGACAAAATCCGTATCGACGAGCTTGCGAGAGAGGCGCAGGACAGGTTCAAGGGTATTGTCGGGGATTTCGACGGAACTCCGTATCATTATACCTGGGACACCATTGGGGTGGAGAATGACACGCTGATGCGCTGTCATTATGTGAATGTGAGAATATTGTTTGAGGTTTTAAATATAGATTGATATGAAACCATTTATAGGAATTAAGCAGATTTGGTACGGCGAGGTGTTTTCCGCCGCCGTCACTGCGGCTACGCTTAAAACGTGGCTCAAAACAGCGACCGAGGTGAAGAACTCGCATCAGGACACGTTCCAGTATACGCAGGACGATCCGAGTGTGACCGACTACATCAACGAGCTGACGGGAAAGCCGTACTACCGCGACATCACGAGCGAGGGCAACAAGACAATCGCCTTCACTATAGGTGAGTATGCCTTCAAGGACAAGGTGGCGCTCCAGGGCGGCAAACTCGTGGGCGCCGGGGACGGTGACGGCTGGGAGGCTCCGGACAACCCGGAACTCATATACAAGGGAATCGTTGCAAAGACGAAGACCGGACACTATGTGGTGTTCACATACGCCGGTATTGTCGGGAAGACAACGATGGCCGAGAAGAATATGGGACTCGGTGTTTCCGCCGTCGCTATGGACAACCCCACCGACGCGGTGAAGGATGAGTATTGGTTCGACGGTGCGAAGGTAGACGC
>OGDS01000836.1_pt1 | contig 28434 bp, 19 predicted proteins | sample 1570351 | NCBI WGS metagenome assembly OGDS01 (sample SAMEA2581974, study PRJEB24529) | metagenome | biome: Human gut stool | place: China | collected 2011
TCAGTTGGTTAGAGCGCTACACTGATAATGTAGAGGTCGGCAGTTCAACTCTGCCAGGGCCTACTAATCCAGAGTTTTCTGGAATAGTCCGGGGGTATAGCTCAGTTGGTAGAGCACCTGCTTTGCAAGCAGGGGGTCTAGAGTTCGAATCTCTATATCTCCACACGAAAAAGTCGGAACAGCATTCGCTGCTCCGACTTTTTTTGTGGAGATAATCCAACCCCAGTCGCTTTGCGACAGCCCCTGAGGGGCATTGGGGAGCGTTACGCATTGATTAGTAGCGTTTTATGAAATCCTGCCAGTCTGTGCAGAATGGCAGGATTCGGTAAATATCTAATTTGTAATGAATTACTGATCACGCCCGGATGATCTCAACCTCGCCGTCGAGGCCGATCTTGATGATCTGGGAGGCGAGACCGGTGGCCCCGGCTTCGAGACGGGGATCAACGGTGTAGTCAACCGCGTTTTTGATCTCGTCGGAGATGTCGGCGAATTTCTTCGGTGTAGGCTCACCGGAGATGTTGGCGGAGGTGGAGACGATAGGCCTGCCGAGCTTGTAGGTGAGCTGCTGGCAGAACTCCATCATCGGGATGCGGATCCCGACAGTGCCGTCCGCAGCCACGGTGTTGTGCGCCAAGTGGTAGCGGTCAGCCTTCCAAGGCTCTCCCTCTGCCGGTGCCGGGTAGGTTTTCGCCCCCGGGTAGATCAACGTCATCGGCCGATCGTTCACCTCGACCAGATCTATGGCCATCGGTGGAATCTCATTTACGTATAACGCTATCTGATCCAGACTGCTGGCCAGCAGTACGAGCGACTTGCTGTCCGAACGATGCTTGATCTCGTAAATCTTTGCGACAGCCTCAGGATTGGTCGCATCGCAACCTAATCCCCAGACCGTGTCGGTAGGGTAGAGGATGACTCCTCCGTCTCTAAGAACCTTCAACGTCTCGTTAAGGATCTCATCTATAGTCTTCTTTTGCATATTCATAAAATTATTCCATAAAGTGCAGGTAGCAGGCCGTCACCGCCGTCACTGCCGCCGTCTCTGTGCGCAGCCGGCTTGGCCCGAGGTGGACCGGCACGAAACCGTGCCCGACGGCCAGACGTGCCTCTTCCGGAGAGAAATCCCCCTCGGGGCCGATCAGCACCGTGACCGCCGAATCAGATGGGAGCCCTTCCAGCACATCCTTGATTGATCGCCTTAAAGTCTCACCCTCAAAACAGTAACAGATCATCTTGACATCGGAATCCCCGGAATGTCCCAGGATGAAATCCCGTACGGAGACCGGTTCCTCCACCAGCGGCAGTTTCGCCTTCAGGCTCTGCTTCATCGCCGAAAGCGCGATCTTGCGGGACCTTTCCGCCTTGAACACCTTCCGCTCGGAACGCTCCCCGATGACCGGCGAGACCACGTCCACGCCAAGCTCCGTGGCCTTCTCCACGAACCACTCGAAGCGATCGTTGTTCTTCGTCGGGCACACCGCCATATTCAATGAATATGAATGCCCGCCCCATCCGGGAACGGTTTCCAGGATCTCCGCCGCGGCTCCTTTGGGCGAATCGTCGCTCAGGCGGCAACGGTACATATTCCCGATGCCGTCCACAACGGTGACCTCGTCCCCGACACGATGCCGGAGCACCCTCACGCAATGCGCGCTCTCGTCCGCGTCCAGAAGAGCGAGTCCGCCATTTATTTCGTTAGCATAGAAAATCTCCATACTGCAAAGATACAACATTGAATAATAAAGAGTAACTTTGCACCTATGAAAAAACGTTACGAATCATTGGATGTCCTTAGAGGACTGACAGTCGCTTTTATGTGCATCGTCAACAATCCGGGCACGTGGGCGCACATATTCCCGCCGCTCAAGCACGCCGGTTGGGACGGTTGCACCCCGACGGATCTTGTGTACCCGTTCTTCATCTTTTGTATGGGATGCGCGATGGCGTTCTCTTTCTCAAAGTACGAGAATACGACCGCCAAGGCTTATCTGAAGGTGTTGAAAAGGGGCGCGCTGATCTTTCTGGTCGGCTTCGCGCTGAACCTGTACCCGTTCTTCCCGACCTCGCTCCACGACGAGACCTGGTCCTTCGGCCAGAACTACCTCTACTGGCTTCAGCATAAACGAATATTCGGGGTTCTCCAACGAATAGGTATGGCGTATGCCATCGCCGGCTGCCTTGCCCTGTGGCTTAAAAAGCCAAAGAAGATTCTGGCCGCGATCGCGACGCTTTGCGTGACTTACACGGGAATATTACTGATCTTCGGCCGTGAGCCCGGCGCGTTCTCCCTCGAAGGCAATGTCTCGATGAGAATCGACACCTGGCTGGTCGGCGGCAACCATTGCTACCACGGCTACAACGGGACCGATTTCGACCCGGAGGGTGTCCTCGGCTCCATGACCGCGGCCTGCTCCTGCCTTCTCGGCTACCTGATCGGCTCGATGATCCACGCCTCCCAAAAGAATATGTCCGCTACCAACTGTTCTCCTGACAGGGTTGTCAACAGGACTTTTGTCTATGGATGCCTGTCCTTGATCCTCGGTGTGATCCTCAGCATCTGGGTTCCGATCAACAAGCCTCTTTGGTCAGTCTCCTACGTCTTCTACGCCGGAGGCTGGGCGATGCTCGCCCTGGCTTTCCTTGCGTACTTGCTTGACGTGAAGGGGTATGAGAAACCTTTCGTTCCATTCAAGGCCATGGGCATGAACGCGTTGATGGCGTTCGTGTTCTCCGGAGTCATCGCCAAAAGCTACGGATTCTTCGGTTTCGCCCCGGGCCACTACTTCGGCGCCAATGAATATACCTCCCTGTTGTGGGCCTTCATATTCGTCACCATCATATTCACCCTTCTGTGGATTCTCTACAAGAAGAAGATTGTGATTAAACTGTAACTAAAATGTACATCGGATTGATTTCCGACACTCATGGAGTGTTCGCTGATGATGTGAGGGCGTTCCTTGAGCCGGTGGACCAGATCTGGCACGCCGGAGACTTCGGCACGCTTCAGTGCGCACGGGACATCGCCGCGTTCAAGCCTTTGATCGGAGTCCACGGCAATTGCGACGGACTTGATGTGAGACAGGAATATCCCGCCTTCCAGAACTTTGAGTGTGAGGGCATGAGAATCCTGATGACCCACATCGGTTTACGGCGCGGCAGCTATTGGGCCTTCAATCCGCACCAACCTATGTACGATCTGCGGGCAAAGGCTCTTCTTGACTCATATCATCCGGACATATTCGTCTGTGGGCACACGCATATTCCTCAGGTATTCAGGGACAAAAGAAATGGTTTTCTCTTTATGAATCCGGGCGCGTGCGGCTTCCAAGGCTCTGGAGACGTGCCTCGTCTGGCGCTTCGCTTTCATATTGTAAGCGGAGAAATCTCCGGTTTGGAGAAGAGTGAGTTGCCAAGAAGATCGATTTAGATAAAATTTTTATAAAAAAATATTGTAAATTTCAGAAAACTATGTACTTTTGCGGTCAGAAAAACGTGAGTAGAGTAACAATAGTTTTTTATTTATAATTATTATGAAGAAGGTATTTATGTCTTTCGCAGTTGTAGCTCTTATGGTAGCTGCTTCTGCTTGCGGTAACAACGCGAAGAAGGCCGAGGCCGCTGAAGGTGAGGCTACAGAGACTGCAGTTGAGGCTGCAACTGACACAACAACCGCTTGCTGCGACTCAACCGCCGCTTGCTGTGATTCAACTGCTACAGCTGAGTAATTTCAGCCGTTGATTCCCGAAAGGGATTTTGTGCGGTGTCCGGGTCCAAACCCAGATGCTGCAATTTTTTTTGTCTTCCCCCGTCCTAATGTCTATCTTTGAATATTGTTCGGTCGCGGACACTCGCTTTGTCGCCTGGGCACTGAACCTGTGGTTCGCAGACTCACCAACCGACGTTTGGCATAGGCACTACCTTTGCCGGTAACTGAATTTACCTTCCTTTGGCCACAGAGCCTGTCGAAGTGCCAACCGAACGATATGTAATATTGATGAATATGAAAGAGAAAACAGTCTGGTTTTGTTCCAATTGCGGTAATGAATATCCCAAATGGATGGGACGCTGTCCCGCCTGCGGGGAGTGGAACACGATGGTGGAGCAGAAAGTCGTCACGGGTGGCTCCAGGAAGTCAACCGTGGCGGACACCGTCCCGGGCGCCAGCCGCAAACCTCAGAAACTGAACGAGATTGATTCCCGTTCAGAGGTGAGGCTTTCCCTGAACAATGAGGAAATCGACAGAATCCTCGGCGGCGGCATCGTGGAAGGCTCTCTTGTACTGATCGGTGGTGAGCCGGGAATCGGCAAGTCCACCCTTTCCCTTCAGATTCCGCTCGGTTGCCCGTCACTCAGGACGTTGTACGTCACTGGAGAGGAAAGCCTGCGTCAGGTCAAGATGCGTGCCGACCGTCTGGGCGGTGATGCCTCCAACTGCCAGATCTACAGTGAGACGTTGATAGAGAATGTCGTTGCCCAGGCTCGTGAGATCAATCCGGACCTGATGATTGTGGATTCCGTCCAGACAATGTTCTCGCAGACCGTTGATTCCACTCCGGGATCCGTGACCCAGATCAAGGAGGTTGCCGCGATTCTTCTGCGTTTCGCCAAGGAGACAGGCATCCCGGTCATCCTGATCGGACATATTACCAAGGAAGGCTACATCGCCGGTCCGAAGATTCTGGAGCACATTGTGGATGTGGTTCTTCAGTTCGAGGGCGACAATCGAGGCTCGTACAGAATCCTGCGCAGCATAAAGAACAGATTCGGCTCGACTTCCGAGCTGGCTGTCTTCGAGATGACCGGCAAAGGACTCCGCGAAGTCTCCAACCCTTCCGAGCTGCTCATCCCGATGCACGAGGCCGGACTTAGCGGCACCGCCATCAGCGCGATGCTGGACGGCACGAGACCGTTTCTCTTTGAGGTTCAGGCGCTTGTCAGCTCTGCTGTCTATGGCACGGCGCAGCGCTCCGCCACCGGATTCGACGTGCGGCGACTGAATATGCTTCTGGCGGTCCTGGAGCGCAGGGCAGGCTTCAAACTCGCCCAAAAGGATGTTTTCCTGAATATGGCGGGCGGGCTCAAGGTCAGTGATCCGGCCTGTGACCTGGCTGTCATCTCGGCTGTTCTGTCCTCCAACTTTGATTTCGCCATCCCCTCCGACAACTGTTTCTCCGGAGAGATCGGACTCAGCGGCGAGATTCGCCCGGTCGCCCAGATCGACCGCCGTGTAAGTGAAGCCGCCCGTCTGGGCTTCAAGAAGATATTCATTTCTTCGTTCGCCTCCTTGGACCTCAAACCGCAAGGCATCGAGGTTGTCAAGGTGGCTGACGTTCCCGCCCTCGTCCGAAGTCTCTTCAAATAACCTTCGGTCACTGAGCCCTATCGGTCACTGAGCCGGCTTCATCGGTCACTGAGCCTGTCGAAGTGACTCGCCGCCCTCAGCGTTGCGCCTCCATATTCGTAAATCGAAAAAAAATGCGTATATTCGCCAAGTTTTAAGTCTAAACAAAACGAGATATGAATCTTAGAGACATCAAGAAGGACATTGAATATGTCATCGGAGCTTTCATCGATGATTGCTCCCTCTTCAGCGCACTTAACCAGAAAGCTGACGATGAGGCTTTGGGCGGACTCTTCGACGAGGCTGTCAAACTCTACAATGACCTCAGGGACAAAGTGAACGCAAAGGTGGAAGGCAAGAAGTCCGCCTACTATGCCGGAATCCGCAAGGAACTCCTTGAGAAGACTGACGCTATGTATCAGAAGCTCAGCGAACTCATCAAGGCGACCGCAAAGTAACCGTTCTCTTTGCAGAAAAATATTTGGGGAAGACCGGATGGCCTTCCCCATTTTTTCGTTTTCGTGAAGCCTAATACTCTGTTTTGATTTGTTTGTTTGAAGATTTTTCACTTCAAAGAACATTTCAAACGAATCAAAAGCGGATTCTAAATGTTGCCCTCCACGGACTTATTTCCCTGCCAGATGCTTCTCCCAAGCCCAGGCCGCGGCCAGCGTGTCCTCGATTGACCTCTCCGCTTTCCAGCCAAGCTCGTTGTTGGCAAGCGTAGGATCCGCCCAGATCGCGGTAACGTCTCCGGCCCTGCGAGGAGCGAACTTGTAGTTCAGCTTCAAGTTGTTGGCTTTCTCGAACGCATTGATGAGCTCCATCACCGACAGCGGCTTGCCCGTACCGATGTTGAAGATCTCATATTCCTTCTTCATCTTGCCGTCGAGCATTCTGCGCACCGCGAAGACGTGCGCCTTCGCCAGGTCCACGATGTCGATGAAGTCTCTCTGGCACGTTCCGTCCGGAGTAGGGTAGTCATTGCCGAAGACGGAGAGGCACTCACGCTTGCCGATGGCGGTCTGGGTGATGAACGGCACCAGGTTGTTCGGCACGCCGCGCGGCAGTTCGCCGATCAGCGCCGACGGATGCGCTCCGACCGGGTTGAAGTACCTCAGCGCGATTCCCTTGACATTTGAATATGCCTTTACGGAGTCCCGAAGAATATCCTCGCACATCTGCTTTGTGTTCCCGTAAGGGGAGGTGGCCGGCTGCCTTGGCGACTCCTCCGTCACCGGAAGCCTCTCAGGCTCGCCGTAAACTGTCGCGGAGGATGAGAACAGAATATTCTCGCATCCGTGCTTCCTTGCGGTCTCGATGACATTCATAAATGATTCCAGGTTGTTCCGGTAATATTTCAGCGGCTCGCTGACGGACTCTCCGACGGCCTTGAAGCCGGCGAAATGAATCACGGCGTCAATCCGGTTGGCCGTGAACAGCAACTCTGTCGCCACAGGATCGCAGAAATCCATCTTCACGAAAGGAATATCCTCCATTCCGGTGATCTTCTTGACTCCCTCGTAGCAGGTCTCATCGCAGTTGGACATATTATCGGCCACGATCACATCGTAGCCGGCCTCGATAAGTTCCACGGTGACGTGGCTTCCGATAAATCCGGCACCGCCGGACACAAGGACGCATTTTTTCATATTCAATGACAATTTGATTCAAGTTAGTTCCGCATAAGCGGTTTTACACGCTGCAAATTTAGCAATAAAACACTATTTTTGTACTCTTGCCGTTCCTTGTTTTCATCCGTGGGCCTTGGAACGGCTTGAAATTCAAAAAGACAACTGTTATGAGATTCGGAATATTCATAAATTCTTGTGTTTGCGCTTCGGTGATGTCGGTCGCCATCGCCCCTTCCGCCGTGGCCCTTCGGCAAGCTCAGGGACCATCCGGTTCCTTGGTCACCTCTTTGAGCATCGATTCCGCCCCCTTGGACACTGAGCCTGTCGAAGAGTCCGCATCCCTATCCGTCACGGTCACTGAGCCTGTTGAAGGACCTGCGTCCCTACCCGTCACGGTCACTGAGCCTGTCGAAGTGGCCTCCTCCCCGCAACTGCATTCCACAAACAAGGCGCGATCCAAGACCAAAGCCCAGAGATATGTCGAGTCAATCTCCCGAAGCGAATCCCTGAAATCCTCCGTCCTCGGGGTCCTTGCCCTGACCGAAGGCGGCGACACCCTCGCCTCCTGGAACAGCGGCCAGAGGATGGTCCCCGCCTCGACGATGAAGTTGATAACCACCGGCCTGGCCATCCATCGCCTCGGTCCCGACTTCAAGTACGTCACTCGCATCGGTTACAGCGGATCCATCAAGGACGGAATCCTTGACGGCGACCTATATATAGTGGGCGGCGGTGACCCGACCATAGCCTCGAAAGACTCGATCGCCATCCCCCGCGCCAAACTTTTCGCCCAGTGGAAATCGTTCCTGGACAAGGCCGGAATCAAGAAAATCAACGGCAAGGTGATCGGCGACGGCCGCTATTTCGACGGCCCGATCGAGCACGACACATGGAGCTACCAGGACATCGGCACAGCCTACGGAGCCGGCGGCAACGGCCTCTGCTTCTACGAGAACGCCCAAGACTTCCGCGTGAGCGCCGGCCCGTCCGTCGGCTCACCCGTCAATGTCACGGTCTCCTTCCCGAACACCCCGTGGATGAGGTATGAATATCCCTGCAGAACCGCTCCCGCCGGCACCGGCGACCAGCTCTACCTTTTCAACTCCGAATTCCTTCCTTACGCCGAGATCCGCGGCTCGTTCGCCATCGACCGCAAGCCCAAAACCGAGGAGTTCAGCAACAAGTTCGGAGCCTACACCTGCGCCCATTATTTCTGTGAATATCTGAAATCCAATGGAGTGCCCGTCTCCGAATGCCCCGCCGACATCCGTCTCGGCCGCGTCCGCTCCAACCTCTCTTCCAATGAATATGCCCCCTACGCCTCCAGAGTGGATGACCTGAATATGCTCGGTCAGACATATTCCCCGTCCCTTAAGCGCATAGCCCGTGAGACGAACCTGAAAAGCGACAACTTCTACGCCGAGACCCTTTTCCGGACCCTTGGCCGGAGGTTTCATCATTCCGCCTCCTACGATTCCTCTTATGTGGCTGTGAATGAGGTGATGAAGAACATCGGTGTCAGCGCCGATGATGTCCGTATAGTTGACGGTAGCGGCCTCGCCCGCCACAACTACATCTCCCCGTCCTTCTTTGTGCGTTTCCTTTCCGCTATGATGGACAGTCCGTCCTTCGCTGACTACATCCAGACCATAGGCCAGCCAGGAAACCGTCATTATGAATCCCGCCTGAAGGATGCCCCGGCCACCGTCAAGTCCCGTGTCCACCTGAAGAGCGGCTCGATGAACGGTGTCCGTTGCTTCAGCGGCTACATCGAACCCTCCACCGGCTCCAAGTCCGACACCATCATCTTCTCCATAATGACCAACAACTCCCTCGCCCCCGCCTCCCGCATCGACCCCCTGATCGACCGCATAATCACCCTCCTCGCCGCCGACAACTGATCCGCCCTCATAGCCCGATCTCAGTGACCTGACAGTGAACGTACCTTAACTGTCTGGTGTTTAGTGAGATCTGAAATCCTGCCGGTCATTTCAAGAGGCCAGGATTCCATAATATGTTGGAACATAGCCAGTGAAGCTTCACAGTCTGAACCTCAGTACTTTGTGGAATCCTGCCAGTCATTTTAGGAGACCAGGAATCCGTAATTGGTTGGAACAGAGAGTGTGAAACCCCACAGACTGAATTTCAGTACGTTATGAGATCCTGCCCTCTATTTTAGGAGACCAGGATTCCATAATTGATTGGAACAGAGAACGTGAAGCTCCACGGCTTGAGTCTCAGTACTTTATGGAATCCTGCCAGTCATTTTGGAAGGCCAGAAATCCATAATTGATTGGAACAGAGAGTGTGAAACCCCACAGACTGAATTTCAGTACTTTATGAGATCCTGCCCTCTATTTTAGGAGACCAGGAATCCATAATTGGTTGGAACAGAGTGTGTGACGTTCCACAGGTTGAAGGTCAGTGCATTATGAAGTTCTGCTCTCTGGAATTGACTACCAGTAATTTATGAGTAACGAACCCATGATGTTTTACGGTCCACACTCTTGCTAATCATAGATTAATTTCCCATATTTGTGAAGCATCGTTCTCTGGTCTGGAATCAACCAGTCCACCTGAAAGAATGATGTGGGTTAACTATGTAAAACTTTTAAAGAGGGGAAGGCTATGAGGCGTCGAAAGTTTCTGTCCGGTTCACCGAACCACATTTATCAACGGTCACAGAACGGTTCTGTGATATTTTACAGTCTGGAGGATTGTCTGGTTTATTTCACTGTGTTCTGCACCTGCGCCAAACGGTACGGAGTGACAGTTCTGGGTCTGTGCGAGATGTACGATCATATTCATCAATTGGTTGAGGCTCCGGATTTACCTACGCTCAGCGGGTTCGAAAGAATGGTGAATATGACGTTCTCCTATGAATATTACGGTGACTTGAAGCGGGGGGCTGAGGGCTTTGTGTCGGATAGGAACATCACTTCCGGTTCTGTAAGCGTCACGATCCCGAACATTGGCCATCTGTTCCAGTCTCCATTCGGAAGCGCTCCGAAAATCGGAAACAAAAAGATAAGGACCAGCATTGCCTACCTTTATAACAATCCGGTTGAGAGGAATATCCATCAGGAGGCGATCAAGTGGCGATGGAACTTTCTGGCCTACGCGTTTTCCGATCATCCGTTTTCGGAAAAGCTGTCGCGTAGAGTGGCCTCGACCAAGATGCGTAAAAACCTCAAGGAGATTGAAGGATGTTGTTCACGGGGCAGCTACCTGAGGTACCCTCAACTTCACAGGATGTTTGATGGCCTATCACCTGAAGAGAAAAACCAACTTATCGATTTCATTGTCATTACCTATAATGTTATTGAATATGACAGGCTCTCTTCCTATTATGGAAGTCCGGAAAAGATGTTGCTTGCCATCAACTCCAACACCGGCAGTGAATATGACATCAGGGAGGAACGGCATCATAATCCGGACACCTCCTACGGTCAGATGATGAATTATGTTGTCAGGTATGACTACGTCACCAGGGCCAAGGATGTCATCCTACTGCCCATCAAGGAGAAAAACGTCCTTATGCGGATTCTGGTCCGTGACACGATGGCCGATGAGTGGCAGGCCCTGAAGTTCCTCGGAATGGATCTCCCTTCAAGGTAGTGCAACGGTTGGGGCTTGGTTTGGGACTCCACTCAAGATGGCGCTCCGGTCTTTTGGTTGGAAACGGCTAAGGTCGCTATGTAGCACTTGGTTTGGGACTCCACTCAAGATGGCGCTACGGTAGAAAATGATAACCGTGCACTTAATTGTCTGGCGTTTAGAAAGATCTGAAGTCCTGCTGGTCATTTTAAGAGGCCAGGAGTCCATAATTGGTTGGAACTTGGAGTGTGGTGCCCCATGGCTTGAAGGTCAGCGCGTTATGAAGCCCTGCCATCCATTTGGGGAGACCAGAAATCCGTAATTTATTAATATGTATCGTAAAAAGAGTTCGCCCACCATACATATTCTGGGATGAGATATGAGACCTGTTGAGCATAGATTGCCACGATTTGCGGAAAATGAAATTGCCGTTGAATGTCGCTTGTTAATTCAACGAGCCTAGAGACGAGTTGATTAACAGGTGATGAACTTGCTGAATTAACGGGCTGCGTAAGGTGGAGATGATTCCGGAGTCGTTGGAGCCTATGTGGCCGACAATGCGGGTGTCGCTTACGGGCTGTGACCGCACTAATTCCGCGGAAAGTAGAACGGGCTGCGTAAGGTGGAGATGATTCCGGAGCCATCGGCGTCTATGTGGCCGACGATGCGGCGGGCGCGGACAGGCTTGCGGTTGTAGAAATCGGCAGCGCTGGAATCCAATGAGTTGACACGCACGACCTGGGCGGAGTGGATGAACTTGCCGTCACCGATGTACATCCCCACGTGCGTGATCCGCTCCCTGGTGGTGTCGGTCGCGGCCTTGCCCCAGAACAGAAGGTCGCCAGGAAGCAGACCGCTCCAGTCAACATCCCCGTTGTCCTTGAATATTCCCACATCCTCTCCGATCCTTGCCTGTTGGGAGGCGTTGCGCGGAAGGAGCACTCCGTTGGCGAAATATACGCTGCGGGTGAATCCGCTGCAGTCCACGTTCTTGATGGACGTGCCGCCCCACATGTACGGTACGCCGAGGAACTTGTAACCCGTGGTCAGAAGATCCTGCCTGAAATCATTCCCGGCCGTGGTTCTGTCCTTGCGGTCTTTGGCCCATTTGTAGAACACCGCGACATCTTTAGCGGGAACATAACCGGTCTTGCCTGACGGCAGCACGACTCCGACAAACTTCTTCTTCAGAACCGCCTGCCCCTCCTCATAGCCTTTGTAACGTCCTCCGGCATGCGTCCTGACACTGTACATGATTCTCACGATGTCTCCGAGCACGAAATCGGAGACAATCCTGGAATCCATCGAAGGCTCCTCGTAAATGTGTGAGAAAGCCGCTGTGCAGATGTATTTCGGAGCCTCAAGGTAGTCCTGAAGCTCTTCCTCGCTCATCGGCACGAGCCCCATCTCGTTGACCCAGGCCGTGTAAGGCTCCGGACTTTTTATCTTGACCCAGTAGCTTGACTTATCCAGGACCTCGACCACCGTCCCCATCAACGCCTGGTCTCCAAGCTCGGCGGCGTAGTCCGGTGCCTCGCGCATAAAGTTGGCGGAAAACTCAACCACAGCCCATTTCTTAGGGGCTTCCTGCGCTGAGGCGGCACAATTGAATGACAGAGCGACCGCGGCCGCCGAAGACAAAATTTTCAGGAATATGTTCATATCGACATCTGTTTATAATCAATAAACTGTTCTGCTTGAAATGCCCTTTCGTGGTTCAAACCAATCAAAAACCTTCTCTTTCCGGAACCAATGACGGATCCAACTTGTAAAAATATTCACAATTCATTAGTTTTGCAAGGAATATGTCGTACTTTTCGGTGGCACGTGTCGGGAAAAGGGGATAGGGCAATCACATCCGGACGTGGAATAGGAGTTCTCCTTAATGGATTTCTTTGAAAACCGAATGCCCGGAATAGGACAATCACAATTGAACGTGGAACTGAAGAGGACGCGAAGGAAAGGTGAATCGGAAGAAGGAGTAACGGCTGCATTATGTTTGGTTTTTCAGAAGGGAAAAGATACAATTCGTTCGTGGGTTATTACCGCCGCAGGTACGGTGAGCGGCTCCAGAAACTTGTTCTGGACGCAGGGTTCTCGTGCCCTAACCGGGACGGAACCGTGGGGCGGGGAGGGTGTACCTACTGCGACAACGCCGCTTTCCATCCTGGTTACAGTACTCCGGGGAAGCCGCTTCTGACACAGATTGACGAAGGAATAGAGTTCCAAAAGGTGCGATATCCGAGGGCGAGGCACTACCTGGCATATTTCCAGGCATATTCAAACACATACGGTCCGTTGGATCGGTTGAAGGCTCTTTATGAGGAGGTCCTGAGCCATCCGGAGGTGGTGGGAATCGTGATCGGCACGCGTCCGGATTGTGTCGATGAGAAGAAGCTGGACTATCTGGCTGGCTTGGCGTCGGGGCGTGTCCTTTCAGGGTGGCAAAGATCCCTTCGGCAGGCTCCGGGACCGACTGTCCAGGCCCCGGTTCCGGATACCCTCACCGCCCCCATAGTGGTGGTAGAGTACGGCATCGAGTCCTGCCACGACAGCACCCTGCGCCACATCAACCGCGGCCACAGCTTCGAGTGCGCCCGCAAAGCCGTGGAAATGACCGCCGAAAGAGGCATCGACACCGGAGCCCACTTCATTCTCGGCCTCCCCGGCGAGACCAGAGAGATGCTCCTCGACCAATGCGGCCTTATCTCCTCCCTCCCGCTGCGCTCCGTCAAATTCCACCAGCTCCAGATCGTCAGAGGCACAGTGATGGAAAAGGAATATGCCGCCGACCCCTCAGCCTTCTACCGTCCCGGTCTTGATGAATATCTTGACTTTGTCATCGACATCCTCGAACGCCTGCGCCCCGACCTTTACATCGAACGGGTCGCCGGCGAGGTCCCGCCCCGCTTCGTGAACGACACCCCTTGGGGACTCGTCCGAAACTTCGAGATCCTCCGCCTTCTGGACAAACGTCTTGAGGAACGGGACACGTGGCAAGGCCGTTTATATTCAAAGCCTTGATTAATCGGCTGGCACAACTTTCGCTTGCCGGAAGGCCGGCTGTCGGGCCGAAAGCCGAATTTTTTGAGGCCATAGAGGCAGAACAACCCTCCGGCCAAGCCAACTATTGCGTGAAAATTCTTATATTTGTCAAATTTATTTGATTACAATGGCGAAGTTTGTAAACCGAGAGATTCCTGAAGGCCTCACCTTCGATGACGTTTTGCTGGTTCCGGCACATTCCGATGTACTTCCTCGTGACGTGGATGTCACAACAAATTTCACGACTGACATCAAGCTCCACACCCCGATCGTGTCGGCCGCGATGGACACAGTCACAGAAGCCGATCTTGCCATAGCGATGGCGAGGGCCGGTGGTATCGGTGTGATTCACAAGAATATGACCATCGAGCAGCAGTGCGAGCAGGTGCGTCACGTGAAGAGGGCTGAGAACGGAATGATCTACGATCCTGTGACGATCAGCCCGGACGCGAATGTCGGCAACGCCCTCGCGATGATGAAGAAGCATCACATCGGCGGCATTCCTGTCGTGGACGCCAACGGCTTCCTCATCGGAATCGTCACTAACCGTGACTTGAGGTTCCAGGAGGATATGCAGCTGCCGATTTCCGAGGTTATGACAAAGGAGAACCTCGTGACCGCGCCTAAGGGCATCACCCTGGCCGACGCCACGAAGATCCTCCAGCACAGCAAGGTCGAGAAGCTTCCTGTTGTTGATAATGACGGCAAGCTCGTCGGCCTAATCACCTACAAGGACCTTATGAAGATCAAGGACAACCCTATCGCCTCCAAGGACAGCAAGGGCCGCCTCCTCGTCGCCGCCGCCGCCGGAATCAAGTCCGACACGCTCGACAGGATCGGTCTTCTGATCGACGCCGGAGCCGACGCTGTTGTCCTCGACACCGCCCACGGACACTCCGAAGGTGTGCTCAGGATGATCAAGAAGGCCTGCGACGCCTATAAGGATTTCCAGATCATAGCCGGAAACGTCGCCACCGCCGCCGGTGCCAAGGCTCTCGCCGATGCCGGAGTCAAGGCCGTGAAGGTCGGAATCGGCCCGGGCTCGATCTGCACCACGAGAATCATCGCCGGAATCGGCGTGCCGCAGCTGACGGCCGTAATGGAGGCCGCATATGCCCTCAAGGGAACGGGCGTGCCTGTGATCGCTGACGGCGGTATAAGATATTCAGGAGACATCGTCAAGGCGCTTGCCGCCGGTGCCAGCACCATCATGGCAGGCTCCCTGCTCGCCGGAACGGAGGAATCCCCAGGCGAGACAATCATCATGAACGGCCGCCGCTTCAAGTCCTACCGCGGAATGGGATCCCTCGAAGCGATGGAGCAAGGCTCGAAGGACAGGTATTTCCAGGACATGGAGTCCGACATCAAGAAGCTCGTACCAGAAGGAATCGTGGCCCAGGTGCCTTACAAGGGGACCGTCTCAGAGGTTGTCTATCAGCTTGTCGGCGGACTCAGGGCCGGAATGGGCTACTGCGGAGCGCATACTGTCGAGGAACTCAGGAACGCCCAGTTCGTGCGCATCACCAACGCCGGCTTCCTTGAGAGCCACCCACACGATGTGACCATCACCAAGGAAGCCCCTAACTATTCCCGCTAATCAATGATGCTCAGGAGGTTCCGCATATTCATGATGGCCGTCGCCGTTGCCGCCCTTCCGTCCTGCAAGGCAATATCCTCGCTGATTCACGACGGGGAGGTTGTCGCCAGGCTGGGAGACCATAAACTCTATCGCTCGGAACTGGACGATGTGATCCCCAAGGGCACGTCTCCGGAGGACAGCGTGAACCTTGCGAACCTCTACATCAACTCGTGGGTGAAGGACAAGGCTTTCCTCGACATAGCCCAGCAGCGTCTCTCCAAGGAGGAAAAGGATGTCTCGAAGGAGCTTGAGGCCTACCGCCAGTCGCTTCTGCGGTACCGCTACGAGCAGCGCTACATCAACGAGCGCCTCGACACCACCGTCTCAAAAAAGCAGATTGATGAATATTATGGCTCCCACAAAGAGTCCTTCAAGCTGGAGCGGCCGATCCTCAAAGCCCGTTTTATGAATATTCCGAAAGATTCTCCGAATCTTCAGAAGATCAAGAAGCTGATGTCTTCGGACAAGGTTGAGGACGTGGTGGCCGCTGACAGCATCGCCTTCAATTCGACCCAGCGTTACCATGACTATTCCAATGGCTGGATAGACGCGGTGAAACTGGCCGCCGAGTTCGGTGTGGACTATGTTCAGATGCTCTCACAGCGTAGCGGCAACTTCATAGAGATGCCGGACGGGGATGCCAACATCTCTGTCGCGTTCATAGTGGATTACCGGAGGGCCGGGGAGATTGCTCCGGTGGAATACTGTGAGGACAGGATAAAGGACATCATCATCAGCGGAAGAAAGCACGAGCTCCTGGCCGGTTTGGAACGGGACTTGATAGAAGACGCCAAGGTTAAGGAGAATTTTGAAATATATTCGAAATGATAAAGAAAACAGCAATCACCATCTTCGCCCTCGCAGCGACCTGCGCGATGGCTTCTGCCCAGAAATACAAGTACGTTGACAAGACCGTCGCCGTTGTCGGCAACGAGGCGATCATGATCTCCGACATCGAAGGGGCGGTCAAGGACCGCAGCGCCCAGGGCTTTTCATCAGACAGGAATGTCCGCTGCGAGGTGCTGGAATCGATTCTCGAATCGAAGATATTCCTGATGCAGGCCAGGATCGACTCTCTCACGGTCAATCAGGACATGGTTGAGGGAAGCCTTTCCCAGCAGGCGGACAGGATGCTGACCTACCTCGGCGGCGAGGACAAGGTTGAGGAATATTTCGGCAAGCCTCTCTACCGCCTCCGTCAGGAATGGCGCAAGCAGTACGAGGACATGAGCCTCACACAGCAGGCCCAGCAGGAGATCATGAAGAAGATCCCGGAGATGACACCTTATGATGTAAAGGAATATCTTGACACGGTTGACACCAAGAACCTTCCGATAGTTCCTATCAAGTACCAGCTCAGTCAGATCTGCCGTTATCCGGACCGCGAGGCCGCGAACATGGCCGTGCGCGAGAAGTTGCTGGACCTCCGCGAGAGGATCATCAACGGAGAGAAGTTCTCCACTCTTGCTCGAATATATTCGGAGGATCCGGGTAGCGCCCGTAAGGGTGGCGAGCTTGGAATGGCCTCGAAGTCAATCTTCTGGCCTGTGTTTTCAGACGCCGCTATGGCTTTGAAGCCGGGTGTTATCTCGCAGATTGTCGAGACTCCTGACGGATTCCACATCATCGAGGTCATCGAGAAGAAAGGCGACATGTTCAACGCCCGCCACATTCTGATGAAGCCTAAATACACTGATGACGACAGGGATAAGGCGTTCAAGACTCTGGACAGCCTCCGTACCGAGATCAACAATAACGCCGTGACGTTCCAGATGGCGGCGAACTTCTACTCACAGGATCCGGCCACCAGGACCAACGGCGGTCAGATGTCCGATCCGAACACCGGCTCGGCATATTTCGAGATTGACCAGCTCAAGCCGGAGGACTATCTAGCCATCAAGGACTTGAAGGAGGGCGAGATTTCCGAGCCTGTGGAGTCCACTGACAATGATGGCCGTCAGGATCAGGTCAAAGACTATGTCGTTGGAAAGACCATCTACAAGATCATCCGTGTTGACAAGATCATTCCGGCCCACACTGCGTCGTTTGAGGAGGATTTCAGCCAGCTTCAGGAGCAAGTCCGTCAAGACAAGCAGATGAAGGCCATCGATGACTTCCTCGCCGGCAAGATCAAGGAGACCCACATTGTCATCGACCCGATGTTCAAGGACTGCGAGTTCCGTCGTCCGGGTTGGGCTTCAAAGTTCTCTGAAGACTGATGCTTGCGAGACGTCTGGCATATTCATTAATCCTTCTGCTGGTTTCGTTCGGCCTTTTCGCCCAGAACACCGAGCAGAAGGACAGTCTTGTGCGCCTGCTGGGATGTGATGAGCTTCAGCAGGTCGAGGAATATGGCCAGAGCTACAGGAAGGCTTTGGGACATGCCAGATTCGAGCACAATTCAACTCTTCTGATCTGCGACACCGCCTTGTGGAATGTCAACCAGAATGTTATAAACGCTTTCGGCAACGTCCAGATCATTCAGAACAACACAGTGCTCAGCAGCGAGAGCCTCGACTATCTCATCGACCAGAACCTCGCTCAGTTCAGAGGCGCGCTGGTCCAGCTTAGGGACAAGGACGGGAACACCCTGCGTACCACTGACCTGGACTATAACACCAAGGACAGTGTGGCCGTGTTCAGGAACGGCGGTGCCTTGCGCGACAAGGACGGCCAGATCATCGAGAGCGATGACGGACATTACTATTCCAAGCTCAAGACGTTCAGTTTCACGAACAACGTCAACATGTACACTGACTCGATATTTGTGAAGACTGATGATCTGGACTACAACACAGGCACGAACGTAGCCACTTTCGGAACCGGCACCAACGCATGGAGGGACAACAACATGCTTTCTTCTCAGGCCGGTTTTTACGAGCGGACTTTGGAAAAGTTTACGTTCTTCAGGAACGTGCATATTCTTACCGAGAACCAGGAGGCATGGGCTGACACCTTGGTATATTACCGGGTTCCGAACAATGTGGAGATGTTTGGCCATGTGGAACTGCTTGACACGACTCGCAATGTGGCCGCGGTAGCCGGTTATGTGCAGTATATAGATTCCTTGTCATTCATAAAGTTGACCCGTGAGCCGGCTGTGATAGCGATCAGCGAGCAAGGGGAAAAGAGAGATACAGCTTACATCGGTGCGGACACATTGATTCTGCGCTCCATACCGAAATGTGATGTGGATTCATCGGAGATTTCCAATTCGGCAAGCCGTCTGAAAGAGATAAACGTGGATCCTGTCACGGAGTACCGTCGCAAGGCCTACGAGGCGGCCAAGGCCGCGGCCGAAGAGGCCCGCAAGAAGCGGGAAGAGGAAGACCCTAACGCCGCCGGAGCCTCCGACAGAGGCGCCTCCGCTGTCAAGCCAGGTGGAAAACCGACCGGGAAACCGGCTGGCAAGGCAACTGGAACGGCTACAGGAAAGACGGCGGGAACAACGGCTGGAAAGACAGGTGATAATTCAGGAGGAAAGGCGATCTCGAAATCCGGAAAACTGTCAGGTGACGCGATGATCGGCGATCCTGTGACGAAAGGCCGTCAAGGCCTTCCCGCTCCATGGGATGATGTCATTGAATATGCTCCTCCACGGTTCCAATTGCCGGACACCCTGAAAACGTCGCCCGACACTGTACGTGTTCCAAGCGACAGTCTGGCGGCGAAGACCCTTTCCGCGGTCACTGAACCTGTTTCGGTCACTGAGCCTGCCGAAGTGACCAATCCGCAATCACCGGATTCCCTTACCGTTCCTACGGATTCCCTTACCGTTCCTACGGATTCCCTGGCCGTCCCTACGGATTCCCTTACCGTGCCTACGGATTCCCTTACCGTGCCTACGGATTCCCTGACCGTTCCGGGTGATTCCCTGCATGTTCCCACTGACTCTTTGTCTTTGGCCCCCAAGGATTCCACGAAGATCAGTTTCATCTATGGCATACGTAACGTCAAGGTGTTCCGTAACGACATGCAGGTCGCATGCGACTCTCTTGCCTACACGGATCTTGACTCTTTGATAAGGTTGTATGAAAACCCGATTGTCTGGAATGAGATCAAGCGGCAGTACAGTGCCGACAGTATAACCGTCATTGTCAAGAACCAGTCCATTGACCGCGCCAGCTTGATGTCCAATGCCTTTATAATAGTGCAGGAGGACACCTTGTCCTATGACCAGATCCGTGGAACAGAGATGATGGCATACTTTGACAGTACCGGTGCGTTGAGGCGGTTCGACTCGATGGGTGGCGCGTCCGGAGTCTTCTACATCGAGGAGAACGGAAGTCTGGCCACCGTCAACAAGTTCGAGTCAAAGATGTTGACCGCGACATTGAAGGACGGTAATATTCAGGACTTGAACTACTTCGATGCCGTGAAGACAGATGCCTACCCGGTCGTCCAGATGAAAAAGGACGAGAAGATTCTGAAGGGATTCGACTGGCAGCCGGACAAACGTCCCAAGGGACCGGAGGACATCACGCCATATAAGCCGCGAGAGTCCCAGAGGAAAGTCTATGAGAATGTGCCGAGAGCCGAATTCGCGCAGACGGACATCTACTTCCCGGGCCACATGAACAGCGTCTATAAGATGCTGGCCAGACAGGATTCCTTGAAACGGGTCCGTAACGCTGAGCGCAGAAGGCTTGAGGCCGAGCGCAAGGCTGAGGCTGCCAGGATTGCCGACAGCCTTAGGATCGTTGCCGCCGCCGACAGCCTTGCTTTGGCGGACAGCCTTGCCCGTGCCGACAGTCTGGCTCTGAGAGACAGCCTTGCCAGCCGTGATTCTTTGGCGCGACAGGACAGCCTTGTGGTTTCAGATTCGTTGTCGGTCAGCAAGGCCGATTCATTGGCCAATGATCCTTCGGCCATAAAGAAGGCTGAGCAAGAACGCAAAAAGGCTGAGAGAGAGAAGGCGCGAAAAGATCGTCAGGCGGCCAAGGAGGCCAGATGGGCTGAACTTGACGCCCGTGATGCCGCCAAGGCTAAGGCCAAGGAGGAGAAAGCGTTGAAGAAGAAGCGTCAGAGGACCCTCAAGACATTGAAGGCGATGGAGAAACGTCGTGCTAAGGAAGAGAGGATGCTTGAACGCTACAAGGCTCGTTACGAAAAACAGAAAGCCAGAAAAGCCGCACGGAAAGCCGGTAAAAAATAAGGACTGACCTGAAGGCCAGTCCTTGATCCTTTATAATAGAATCCTTTTTTAGAGAAGTTTCTTCTTGAGGGCGTCGATCATGTCCACGGTCATGGTCTCCAGATCATAGGACGGTGTCCATCCCCACTCCTCGCGGGCGCAGGAATCATCCATCTTGTCCGGCCAAGAGTCAGCGATCGCCTGACGTACCGGATCCACCTCATAGCGCATCTTGAATCCAGGAATATGTTCCTGAATCTTGTGGTAGATAATCTCCGGATCAAAGCTCATGGAGGCGATGTTGAACGAGTTGCGGTGTTTCAGCTTGGAAGGATCCGCGTTCATGATGTCCACGGCGGCCTTCAGCGCGTCAGGCATGTACATCATGTCCATGAATGTCCCGGCCGCGATAGGGCAGACAAACTCTTCGCCTTTTACTGCCGCATAGTAGATCTCAACGGCATAGTCTGTCGTGCCGCCTCCAGGAAGTGTCACATTGGAGATAAGTCCAGGGAACCTTACCGAACGGGTGTCCACACCGTATTTGGTGTGATAATAGTCACTCAGCAACTCGGTGGCCACCTTGGTCACGCCGTACATCGAACGAGGCCTCTGGAGCGTGTCCTGAGGAGTGTTCTGATGCGGAGTCTCAGGGCCGAACGAACCGATTGAGGATGGTGTGAACACAGCGACATTGTTCTCCCTCGCGATCTCAAGAATATTCATGAGTCCGTCTATCTGGATGTGCCATGCCAGCTGCGGCTTCCTTTCCGCGACAGCCGAGAGCAGGGCGGCGAGATTGTAGATTGTGTCGATGTTGTACTTCTTCACGATGCCCAGAAGCTGTTCACCATTGCAGACATCAGCCTCCTCGGCGGGACCGCTCTCAAGCAGAACACCCTTTGGCTCAGCGCCTTTGATGTAGCCGGCGACAACGTTGCCATCCGGGTACATATTCCTGATTTTCATTGTCAGCTCCGAACCGATCTGTCCGGTCGAACCTATCACTAGTACATTTTTCATTGCGGATCGCTTGTTTATTGCTAAATTAGCAAGTGCAAATTTACATTATTTTCTGACAAGAGCCCTTATTTATAATAAAATATTATCGATTTTGTCAAAAATTAATATATTTGTCAGTGCGAAATCGAAACGTTTTAAAATTTTATCAATATGTACGGAAAATTCCAGGAACATCTACAGGCAGAGCTTGCCTCCATCAAGGAAGCCGGACTCTACAAGAACGAGAGAAACATCGCCTCCGCCCAATCCGCCGAGATCACTCTCCAGGACGGCAGCAAGGCTCTTAACTTCTGCGCCAACAACTATTTAGGTTTGGCTGATTCCCCGAGGCTCATCGAGGCAGCCAAGAAGGCTATGGACGAGAGGGGATTCGGAATGTCCTCTGTGCGTTTCATCTGCGGAACCCAGGATCTTCACAAGGAACTTGAGGCTGCCGTCTCCGACTTCTTCCACACAGAGGACACCATCCTCTACGCATCATGCTTCGATGCCAACGGTGGGGTGTTCGAGCCTCTGCTCACGGCTGACGACGCCATCATCTCAGATTCCCTGAACCACGCCTCCATCATCGACGGAGTGCGTCTTTGCAAGGCTGTCCGTTACCGTTACGCCAACGCTGATATGGCCGACCTTGAGCGTTGTCTCCGGGAGGCTCAGGCCCAGAGGTTCCGCATCATCTGCACCGATGGAGTCTTCTCAATGGATGGCAACGTCGCTCCGATGGACAAGATTTGCGAGCTGGCCGAGAAGTATGACGCCCTCGTGATGGTTGATGAGAGCCATTCCGCCGGCGTTGTCGGCAAGACCGGCCACGGAGTCGCGGAGCAATATGACTGCTATGGCCGCATTGACATATTCACAGGCACCCTCGGCAAGGCGTTCGGTGGCACCGTCGGCGGATTCACCACAGGCCGCAAGGAGATCATCGATATGCTCCGCCAGCGCTCCCGTCCGTATCTCTTCTCCAACTCTCTGCCGCCTATGATCGTGGCCGCCGGCATCGAGATGTTCAAGATGCTCAAGGAAAGCAACGAGCTTCACGACCGCCAGCAGGAGAACGTGAACTACTTCCGTGACAAGATGTTGGCCGCCGGCTTCGACATCAAGCCGACCCAGAGCGCCATCTGCGCCGTGATGCTCTACGATGCTCCTCTGTCCCAGAAGTTCGCCGCCAAGATGGCCGAGGAAGGAATATTCGTGACCGGCTTCTACTATCCGGTTGTCCCTAAGGGCCAGGCCCGCATCCGCGTCCAGCTCTCAGCCGCCCACAAGCGCGAGCACCTCGACAAAGCCATCGCCGCCTTCATCAAAGTCGGCAAGGAACTCGGTGTCATCAAATAACCTTTCTTTGAATATCCCGACGGTATCCCTGAGCCTCCCTCGTCGCTTCGACAGGCTCAGCGACCAACTGGAACCAAAGCCCCGGACGCTGAGCCAGTCGAAGCGCCCGGGGCTTTGATATAACGAAATATTACTCCGCGTAGAGCGAGATGATGTTTAGGATGACCTGAGAGGCCTTCTCGATGCTCTGGAGAGGGACGAACTCCATCTTGCCGTGGAAGTTCAGGCCGCCGGCGAAGATGTTCGGGCAAGGCAAGCCCTTGAAACTGAGGTTAGCCCCGTCGGTACCGCCACGGATCGGCTGGATCTTAGGCTTGATTCCTGCCATCTCCATAGCCTTCACGGCTTTCTCCACCACGTGATAATGCGGTTCCACCTGCTCGCGCATATTGTAGTACTGATCTTTGATCACAGCCGTCGCCGTGCCCTCACCGTACTTCACATTGATGAAGTCCACGCACTTCTGCATAATAGCCTTCTTGCTCTCGAACTCCTTGCGGTCGTGGTCACGGATGATGTAGGTGATGTCAGCCTCCTCGACCGTTCCGTTGAACCCGACGATATGGAAGAACCCTTCGTACCCTTCGGTATATTCAGGTCTCTGCTGGACCGGCAGCAGTCCGTTCAGTTCCGTCGCTATCAGAATGGCGTTCTTCATCTTGCCCTTGGCGTAGCCAGGATGCACATTCCTTCCTTGAATATGTATCTTCGCCGAAGCCGCGTTGAAATTCTCGAACTCCAGCTCTCCGATCTCGCCGCCATCCATCGTGTAGGCATATTCAGCCCCGAACTTCTTGACATCGAACTTAACGACTCCGCGTCCGATCTCCTCGTCTGGCGTGAACCCGATCTTGATCTCACCGTGCTTGAACTCAGGATGCTCCACGATGTACTGCACCGCGTCCATAATCTCCGCCACACCGGCCTTGTCGTCCGCGCCAAGCAGCGTGGTTCCGTCCGTAGTGATCAGCGTCTGACCCACGTAGTGAAGCATCTCCGGGAACTCCGAAGGCTTCAGCGCCAGGCCCGGCACACCTTTTAAAGGAATATCCCCGCCGTCATATTCATTGATTATCTGAGGTTTGATGTCCGCGCCTGATGCGTCCGGAGCGGTGTCCACGTGGGCGATGAAGCCGATCGCCGGCACTTTCGCCTCGATGTTCGAAGGGATCGACCCCATCACGTAACCATATTCATCCAGAGTGGCTTCCACTCCGAGAGCCTGAAGCTCGTCGCGCAGCATCCGCAGCAGATTGAGCTCTTTTTCCGCCGAAGGCTGGCTCTCTGATTCCTCGTTCGACTGAGTGTCAACGCTGACGTACCTCAGGAACCTGTCCAAAACTTTTTCCATGTTGTTGTTATTTTCTGGCCGCCGAGCCTGTCGAAGCGACTTCCATAACGGCACTTCGGCAGGCTCAGTGGCCGTTTGTTTATTCCTTAGCCCTCAAAGAAGCGATCACCGTGTAGGCGATGATTCCGATGAACGGAATGATCGCTATGGCCTCGCCATACTGCGCGTTCCAATCCGCCATGAACCAATCCACGTTGAAGAACTTCAGCAGCGCGCTCACGACACCCATCAACGCGCCGCCGGCGATGAATCCCGAAGCGATCAGCGTACCCTTGTTCAGACGCGCCTCGTTCAGAGCCTTGTCCTTCGAGCGTGTGCTCACGTACCAGGAGATCGCGCCGCCGACCAGCAACGGCAGGTTAAGATCGATAGGAATGAACATTCCAAGCGCAAACGCCAATGCCGGTATCTTGAAGAAAGTCAGCACGATGGCCAGCACCGCACCGATTCCGTAAAGCAGCCACGGAGCGCCTCCGCCGTTCATCATCGGCTGGATCACCGCCGCCATGGCGTTGGCCTGAGGAGCCACGAGAGCCTGGTCGCCGACGAATCCGTAGGTCTTGTTCAGCACGAGCATCACGCCGCAGACAGTCGCCGCCGCGACAGCCACACCCATGAACTTCCAGCCTTCCTGCTTCTTTGGCGTGCTTCCGATCCAGTAACCGATTTTGAGGTCGGTGATGAATGAACCTGCAACCGAAAGCGCCGTGCAGACAACTCCACCGATGATCAAGGCCGCGGCCATACCGGCGTTGCCCTTAAGTCCCACAGCCACAAGGATAAGCGCGGCGATGATAAGCGTCATAAGTGTCATTCCGCTCACTGGGTTTGTTCCCACGATGGCGATGGCGTTGGCCGCCACGGTAGTGAACAGGAACGAGATGATCGCCACGATCAGCAGCCCGACAACTGCCTGCCAGATGTTGTTCACAACTCCTCCGAACGCGAAGAAAGCGAACACAGCCAACAGCGTCAGCACAATGCCGAACACAATGGTTTTCATAGGAATATCCTCCTGTGTCCTCTCGGTGTTCTCAACCTTTCCTCCCTTCTTGCCGAACTCGCCGACAGCCAGTCCCACAGCCGACTTGATCACACCGAACGACTTGATGATGCCGATGATTCCGGCGGTCGCGATGCCACCGATGCCGATGTGCCTTGCATAATCCTTGAATATCTGGTCAGGGCTCATCTCTCCGATTGTCATTGTCACTCCGGTGTTCATCAGATCAATCACCTGTCCGCCCCAGATGAGGTTCATCAGCGGGATGATCACCAGCCACACCAGGAAACTGCCGCAGCAGATGATGAAGGCATATTTCAGGCCCACGATGTAGCCGAGGCCCAGCACAGCCGCTCCGGTGTTCAGTTTCAGAACGACCTTCGCCTTGTCAGCGATTGTCTGTCCGAATCCCATCACGGTGGTGCTGACCGTATCCGCCCACGCACCGAAAGTGCTGACAATGAAGTCATAAAGACCTCCGATGAGACCACTCACCAGAAGCGTTCCAGCTCCCTTGCCGCCGCCTTCGCCGCTAACGAGGATCTGTGTCGTGGCCGTGGCCTCAGGGAAAGGATATTTCCCGTGCATCTCTTTCACGAAATATTTCCGGAAAGGGATGAGGAACAATATTCCTAAAACACCGCCGAGCAGCGACGAGAGGAACATCTGCATAAAGTTGACATCAACTCCAAGAATGTAGATGGCAGGAAGTGTGAATATAGCGCCCGCCACCACAGCTCCGGAGCAGCCTCCAATCGACTGGATGATGACGTTCTGTCCCAGACCTTCCTTCTTGCCGAGTGCGCTTGTCAGACCCACCGCGATGATCGCGATCGGGATCGCCGCCTCGAACACCTGTCCCACGCGCAGCCCCAGATAGGCCGCCGCCGCGGAGAAGATGACCACCATCAGCAATCCAAGGGTCACTGAATATGGCGTGACTTCCGCCCATTTCCTCTCCGCCCCCAAGAGCGGCTTGTACTCCTCGCCCGGTGCCAGCTCCCTTTGAGCGTTCTCCGGTAAAGCATTTCTTTTTTCTTCCATTGATCGTTATTTTGTTTTCATTTCTTTCTTGTCATTCCGTCCGGCCCCCTCGGTAGGCTCAGGGTCCGGTGTCGGTCGCTGAGCCTGTCGAAGCGCACCGACAAAAAACAAATATACTATATTAAGGTGAAAATCCCCACTCATCGAAAATTTTTATAAAAAAATGTCAAAAAAAATTTGGAGGTAAAGAAAAAGTGCGTATCTTTGCAGCCCGTTTCGGAAGAAGCGGTACAAAATTAAGTTCATTGACAATACTGAGAGATTACAACGAGGTAAGTGAAAAGAAAAAATGATTAGCCGAAATAGAGATAGAATAGGTTGATACAATTTCACAACAACGAAAGATTCACAGAGGAAGAGAAGTCAGAGCGCACGGAGGATGCCTTGGCTTCGGCAGGCGAAGAAGGACGCGGTAAGCTGCGAAAAGGTCCGGGGACCCGCAAACGGGGCTTGATCCGGACGTGTCCGAATGGGGCAACCCGCACGGCTGAAGGCCGTGCACCAGACTGTGTCTGGGGCGAACCCGGGGAACTGAAACATCTTAGTACCCGGAGGAGGAGAAAGAAAGAGTCGATTCCCCTAGTAGTGGCGATCGAAGAGGGAAGAGCCTAAACCGGACTGTTCACGGACAGTCCGGGGTTGTAGGACCGGCGACATTGACATCCGCACCAACCGGAACATTCTGGAAAGTGTGGGCGCAGAGGGTGACACCCCCGTACGGGCAACGTGCGGATGTCACAGCCGGCACCTGAGTAGGGCGGGGCACGTGGAATCCTGTCCGAACCCGCGGGGACCATCCCGCAAGGCTAAAGACTGCCGAAGACCGATAGCGGACCAGTACCGTGAGGGAAAGGTGGGAAGCACCCCGGGAAGGGGAGTGAAATAGAACCTGAAACCGTGCGCTTGCAAGCGGTCGGAGCACCGGGGACGGTGTGACGGCGTGCCTTTTGCATAATGAGCCTACGAGTTGCGTCAGTCCGGCGAGGCTAAGCCCTTCAGGGGCGGAGCCGCAGCGAGAGCGAGTCTGAACAGGGCGTTCAGTCGGGCTGAGCAGACGCGAAACCTAGTGATCTACCCTTGTCCAGGGTGAAGGCGCCGTAACAGGCGCTGGAGGCCCGAACCAGTTTCCGTTGAAAAGGGCTTGGATGAGATGAGGGTAGGAGTGAAAGGCCAATCAAACTGGGAGATAGCTCGTACTCCCCGAAATGTCTTTAGGGACAGCCTCGTCGGTTTCCTTCATGAGGTAGAGCTACCGATTGGAAGCGAGGGCTTCGCCGCCTATCAATTCCAGACGAACTCCGAATGCGTGAAGGTTCTACGACGGGAGTGAGTCGTCGGGTGCTAATATCCGGCGGCGAGAGGGTAAGAGCCCAGACCTCCGGCCAAGGCCCCCAAGAGCGGTCTAAGTTGAGACAGAACGAAGTGGCGCCGCAGAGACAGCCAGGATGTTAGCTTGGAAGCAGCTATTCATTCAAAGAGTGCGTAACAGCTCACTGGTCGAGCGGAGCCGCGTGGATGATGATCGGGCATCAAGACCGCCGCCGAAGCCGAGGACGGCTGGCGCGAGTCAGTCGTGGTAGGGGAGCATTCCGGTCGGCGCCGAAGGGAAGTCGCGAGGCTTCCTGGAGCGTCCGGAAAAGAAAATGTAGGCATGAGTAACGACAAGGGGCGTAGAAACGCCCCCGCCGAAAACCCAAGGTTTCCGGGGCCACGCTAAACGGCCCCGGGTGAGCCGGGAGCTAACGGTAAGCCGAGAGGCGATCCGGATGCACACGCGGTTAATATTCCGCGGCCGGCCCGTCGGGCGATGTCGCGACCGAGAAGTGAAACCTCCGCGCGGAGACGGAATTCCGCGTTGAAGGCCGTAGGGGGGACCCGAAAGCCGACAGTACGGCGAGCCTCCGGGCGAGCCGACAGCGAGGGTAATCATGCTCGCGAGAAAAGCGACTAGCGCTAAGAGACGGGCCGCCCGTACCGTAAACCGACACAGGTGGGTGGGGAGAGTATCCTGAGGCGCTCGAGTGAATCACGGCCAAGGAACTAGGCAAATTGACCCCGTAACTTAGGGATAAGGGGTCCCGCGGCGACGCGGGCGCAGAGAAATGGCCCAGGCGACTGTTTACCAAAAACATATGGCTATGCGAAATCGTTAAGATGACGAATATGGCCTGACACCTGCCCGGTGCCGGAAGGTTAAGAGGGGGGGTCACCGAAAGGGAAGCCCTGAATTGAAGCCCCGGTAAACGGCGGCCGTAACTATAACGGTCCTAAGGTAGCGA
>OGDS01000844.1_pt1 | contig 28266 bp, 34 predicted proteins | sample 1570351 | NCBI WGS metagenome assembly OGDS01 (sample SAMEA2581974, study PRJEB24529) | metagenome | biome: Human gut stool | place: China | collected 2011
GGGCAAGCTATCCAACGCGAAAGCTGCATACAGTGACACCCTGGAAAAGATGCGCAAGCGCGAGGCCATGTACTACGGCAGCCACGAGATACAGGGTGCCAAAAAAGACGCCACGAATGTGCGCAATATTATCTATGAGCTGATTGAAAGTCAGGTGGATTCCAGCTACCCGATGCCGAAGGTCACAGCCATCCATGCGGAAGACCAGGACTTGGCGCGAAAGGCCGAAAACATGCTGCGCAATCAGGCACGGCGGATGCGGTTTATTGAACTGAATGACAGAAGCGAACGCACAGTGCCGGTGCAGGGCGCGGACTTTTTCCATGTGGAGTGGAACCCGGTTGCAGGGTATCACTGCACGCTGGGCGATGTTGAAGTAGAGATGCGTCACCCACGGCAGGTCATTCCGCAGCCGGGTGTGTACCGCATTGAGGATATGGATTATATCTTTGTGCAGGTCTCAAAGAGCAAGGATTCGCTGGAAGCGCGGTACGGCATTACCATTGAGACCGACACAGAGGACGCGCCGGACGCACGCGGGGGCGATGACAGCACCCACACAGGCGTTGTGACGCAGAACATTGTCTATTACAAGCACGACAAGGGCACAGTAGGTATGTTTAGCTGGGTAGGGTGTCAGGTGCTTGAAGATTTCCCCGATTATTATGCGCGCACGGCAGAGGTCTGCACGAAATGCGGACGACGGCGCGTGGGGGATGTCTGTGTTTGCGGTAGCAAGAAGTTCAAAGAACAGCCGGTGCAGACACTTACGCTGACACAGGATGTACTTCTTAGCAGCGGCGAGGTGCTGCCTGCACAGGTGCCGGGCGAGGATGTGCCCATTGTGAACCCGGACGGCAGTGTGCAGCGTGACAACGAGAGCGGCGAGGTCATTATGATGCCGGGCGAGATGGAGGCCAACGAGATACCGGCCTACAAACCGCACGGGTTCCCGATTGTGGAGCGGATAAACATTGCGGCATCGGACAAGTTTTTGGGCGTGTCGGATGTAGATATTATCGCTGACCAGCAGCAGGCTATCAACAAATACGGCACGAAGATTCAGGAAAAGTTGCTGAAAGGCGGCAGTTGGGTAGTGCTGCCGGAGGGCGTAAATGCAGAGCTGAACGATAACGAGCTGAAAATTTTGCGCGTAGACAACCCGAGCCAGAAAGCTATGATCGATGTTATCAATGTGCAGCCCAATGTGCAAAACGATCAGAACATGCTGGAAATGAATTACACTTGGGCAAAATCCACTTTGGGCATTACGGACGCATTCCAGGGCAAGTACGATTCTTCCGCTACATCGGGCAGTGCGAAGCAGTTCAGCGCGAACCAGAGCGCAGGCCGTTTGCAGAGCAAGCGCGAGATGAAGAACAACGCCTATGCAAAGCTGTACCGCATGATGTTTGAGTTTTTGCTGGCGTATGCCGATGAGCCGTACCCGATGACCGAGACCGACACGGACGGCGAACAGCAGTTCGGGCATTTTGACAGGATGGAGTTTTTGAAGCGGGACGCAGCCGGGGAATTGTACTGGAACGATGAATTTATCATTGAGGTTGACCCGGCAAGTAACCTTGCCAGCAACCGTGAGCGGCTGTGGGATATGGTCGATGTGAAGTATCAGGCAGGCGGTTTTGGCAACATTAACGAGCCTGCAAGCCAGTACCGGCTGTGGACTTTCCTGAAAGAGACCGGATTCCCGTATGCAGCCACAATGCAGAAATCCATCAAAGAGGAGATGGACAAACAGGAAGCTATGCAGCAGGGGGTGATTGCAAATGACATGGCAGGAAATCAAGTTGGCAACCTTGCAGAAAATGTTCAGCTCTGACGGGACAACGATTGATGCGAACGATGATGCCATAAGCGAGTATTTGAACGCGATGCCGCAGGCAGCCAACGAAGCGCTACAGATGCTTGCGACAGCAGGGCGGTATATCCGCAAAAGCACGACCATTGAAAAGAGCAAGGGCGAAACCTTTGCACTGGATATGACCAGCGAGCTAAAGGACTTTTACCGGATCGGCACGTTGGAAGTTTACAGCCTTGACGATAACGGTGTGCCGACAAAGTACAACGGCGCTGCGTTTATGGCCGGGAAGTACATGAAATTCCCCGAAGATGCCGAGGGCATTTTTGAGATTTTTTATGATGCAAAGCCGACAGCAATCACGCTAAACACGCCGGACGATACAAAAATCAACCTGCCGGACGATGCTGTTGTGTTGCTGCCCCTGTATATGGCAAGCCAGCTGTACAAGGACGATGATATTGCGGTGAGCACCTATTACCGCAACGAGTTTGAGGTTGCCTTTGAGCGGCTGAAAAACCCGGACAGAATGCCGACACAGGAGAGCTGGGGCAACAATACAGGGTGGTGGTAAGAGATGGCTTTTGCGATACCTGAAATCCCGAGCCGGAGTGTTATTAAGCTGACGCAGTTTTACGGCGTGGATTTCACCTCAAACCCGTTCAATGTGAGCGTGACGCAAAGCCCCTATGCGGAGAACATGATACGCAGTGAACCCGGCAAGGTGCGCAAGCGCATGGGCTATGAGACCATGTACAAATTTACCGGGAGAATCAACGGGCACTATGCGAGAAAGAAAGACAAATATGACCTGATACACGCCGGGACCGGGCTGTATGTCATGAAGGACACACCACAGCTTTTGTACAGCGAAATGAACGATGCGAAAAGCTATGCGTGGCAGTTTGGCGACAACCTTTACATTGTGGACGGCAAAAAGTTTCTTGTCTATGACGGCACTACCGCGAAGCCGGTGGAGGATGCCGCTTATATCCCGACAGTGACGATTGCAAAAGCCCCGAACGGCGGCGGCAAGCAGTATGATGCGCTGAACCTATTGCAGCCGAAATTCAAAGAAAAGTTCCTTGCGGACGGAACGAGCAAAGAATATCATTTAAGTTTTTCTGGGCTGGACGATGCCAATGTGACGGTGCGCCAGCTGCAGAAGGACGGCACATGGAAAGAAATCAGCGGTTTTACCTGCAACGCAGAAAAAGGCATTGTGAGCTTTACTACCGCACCGGAAAAAAGCCCTGTTACCGGTGAGGACAACATTGAAATCGAAGCACGGCGCACTGTAAAGGGATACAGAGACAGAATCAACAAGTGCTGCATCGGCGCGCGGTTTGGTGTAAACGGCGATTTGGACCGTTTTTTTTTGAGCGGAAACCCGGATTACATCAACTACGACTGGTACAGCCAGAAGGACGACCCGACTTACTTCCCCGATACGGGGTACAGCGTGCTTGGCACGAACAAGAGCGCGGTTGTGGGGTATACCATCATTGAAAACCGATTGGCTGCCCACAAGGACGACTACGAGCCGGACAGAAATATTATCCTGCGCAGCGGAAACTTAGTGGACAGCGAAGCGGCTTTCCCGATTTACAACACGATGAAAGGCCCCGGCGCGATTGCGAGAGACAGTTTTGCCTACCTGCAGAATGAACCGGTGTTTTTGACGAGCGCCGGTATCTATGCCATTGCGGCCAGCGACATCAACGCGGAGCGTTACAGTCAGGATAGAAGCTACTACCTAAACGGCAGGCTTTTGGACGAAAGCAATTTGAGCGGCGCTTGCGCCTGCGTGTACAACGACATGTATTGGCTGTGCATGAACGGACATGCCTATGTGCTGGACGGGCTGCAAAACCTTGGCTTGACAAAGAGTGAGCCGTATTCAAACCGGCAGTATGTTGGATTTTACTGCACAAACGTTCCGGCGCGGCTGCTGTTTGTAAAAGATGGGGCGCTGTGGTTTGGCACGAATGACGGCAGAGTGTGCCGGTTTTTTACAGACGAGACGAACTACCTTAGTTACAGTGACGATGGAAAGGCCATTGCGGCAAGCTGGCAGACGCCGTATGTAAGCGGCAGTAACTTTTACAAGACCAAGACATTCAAGCATCTGGCAGTGCAGTTGGTAAACTCTGCATCGGCGGGCGTGCGGATTTCTGCCATTGTAAAGGGCGAGTGGAAAACCATCAAGGAATTTCTGAACGGTGTGAGCTACTTTAGCTATTCACGCCTTTCGTACTCACATTTGTGCTATTCCAACGATACAAGCCCGAAGACATTCCACTCAAAGCTGCGCATCAAGCGAGTGGACAAATGCAGTTTCCGATTTGAGAATGACATGCTGCATGAATCCTTTGGCATTGTGCAGGCCAGTATCGAGTATGTAGAGGGCGGCAACTATAAGGGGTGATACCATGAGAAAAATCACAGAGACCGACCTTGCCGGAAAAGGGAACCTTGGCAGGCCGGATATACCGGGCGTATCGACAACAGAGATGCAGCGCATTTTAGACGAGCTTTCCCGCGAGGTCATTGTGCCTGCCTTTAACGAGCTTTCCGAGCAGGTGGAAACTGCCGTAAACGAACGATACACCAAAGAGGAAGCCGACAGAAAGCTGAATGAAAAGGTGTTTGAAATCGGTGCCGGTGACATGGCAAAGTCGGTGTACGACCCGGGCAACAACGGTGTGAATGTGACTGTGCAGCCGTGGAACTGCGTAAAGTCCGGCACGGTTTATTATCTGTCCGGTTCCGGTACTACAGGCAGATGTAAGATTCCTGAAGCATGGACAAGCGGGGACACTTTCTCTGTCAATGGAAATGTGGTGCCTGCCTACTGCGGGGCTGATACTGTGGACGGAGATACAATCGTTGCCGGGAGATGGGTGCTGTTTACCTATGACGGTACACAGCTAAATTTTAGCGGCGGCGGTGGATTGGGTTTAAGCAAGCTGGCGCAGGCCACCGCTGCTGCTGACAATGTGCTGGCGGGCAAAAGCTTTTATGCTGTGGATAAGACGCTTAAAGAAGGGTCTATGCCGAATCGGGGCGCAGTGGACACAACTATAAACCCGGGAAGTTCTTACGCAGTCCCCGCAGGATACCACAACGGCGAAGGCCGCGTAAAGGCGGCAACATGGACAAAAGACAAATATTTATATCTGGTTATACAGTATCAGGGCGGCTACGGAAACCCTATTCCGGAGTATGCGGCAACAGTGGTTGCACAAGGCATACCGGAGCCCGGTTTTCTAGCGCATTATAGTGGCGCTGGAAATGGCAATGCAGTTACAAATGTATGCAATGCCAATATGCTGAATATTGGAGCCTATGCCGGAAACGGCACGGCACAGATAACACCACTAACCTACCTATATGACATTTTCCACAAAACGAATCATGATCCGGGTGTTGTTTATACATTAGGCGCCGGAGTTTATTGTTACCGTATGAGATGAGGGCTAAAGCATGGCAGAGAACACAATTATTCATGAAATCAGCCTTGTCGGGTACAAAGCTGCTTCCGCCGGCGGCATGCTGGATTTGGGCACATGGGGCAGCTACGGCATTGAAAAGCTGCACCTTACACTGGATGCGGCATGGCAGGATTTGACCATTACGGCGTTTTTCAATGTAAAAGGCAAGGTTGTGGCAAAGAAGGTCGTGGGGAAGGACGGCTATGCAGATGTGCCGTGGGAAGCCACAAAGGAAAGCACTTTTGCCGGGCGCATTGTGTTCGAGGGCAGCATGAACGGCCAGCGGCGTATTACCACAGACCTGAACTACAAGGTCTCGAACCACAGCGAGATAACGGACATCGACCCTGTTCCGACAGATGACCGCTGGAACCAATTTGTGACCCAGAACAAAGAGTACCGCGACGGTGCGTATGAAGCAGCCACAAAAGCTGAAGCGCGAGCAGAGGACGCAGAGGCGGCCAGCGAAGATGCGCAGGCCGCCATGCGTGCCGCGAAGGCCAGTGAAGACGCAGCTGCGGCCAGCAAAATTGCAGCAAAAAACAGTGAGGACAAGGCAAAAGCCAGTGCGGATGCGGCAGCGGTAAGCGAGGGCAACGCCAACGCCAGCGAGAGAGCGGCAGCGAGCAGTGCGGCGGCAGCTGCAACAAGTGAGGGCAACGCCGCAGAAAGTGCTAAGAATGCCGCCAGTGCGGCGAAGAAAGCGGCGGACGAGAGTGTAGCTGCAAACATCGCTACTATCGAGAAGATGCAGACTGATGTTGCAAATAAGCAGGCCGCTGCTGCCGCCAGTGAGAAGGCCGCTGCGGCAAGTGCTGTTGCCGCTGCAGGCAGTGCCGCACAGGCGGAAGCGCAGAAAACGGCGGCGGCAAAGTCCGCCAGTGATGCACAGGCTTACATGCAAACAGCAAGCGGCGCGGCAACGGCTGCTAATGCAAGCGCGGAAAACGCGGCGGGGTCAAAAGCTGCGGCGGGAAATTCTGCAAGCGCTGCGGCGGGAAGTGAACAGGCAGCAGGGGCATCGGAAGTGAAAGCAGCTGAAAGTAAACGTGCTGCAAAGGCGAGTGAACAGGCCGCGGCAAAATCCGCACAGGCAGCACTGGAAAGTAAAACCGCTGCGGCAACCAGCGAGGTAAACGCTGCTGCAAGTGCGAAGAAGGCACAGGACGTTTCTGACAGCCTGCCCGCGGATTACACGACGGCAGTAAATGATATTGGCACGCTGAAAAACCAGATGCAGCGTGCCTACCCAGATGACAGCACCATTGGTGAAAATCCGTGGAGCAGCAAGCACATCGTAGACATGCTCTGTCCGCCGCTGGAAGAAAGCAGCAACCCTGTTGTGTGCTACCCTGTGGCGGAATATCCACTTGGCGTAAAGGCCAGCTGGGAGCCGGTGCAGGAGGGCACGGGAACACCGTCACCGGAGAACATCCGTCCCATCAAGGGACGTTACAGCGTGACAGTTAATCGGGCGGATGGATTACGGGCGTGGGGAATGCTGACGCTGGATGGGACAGAGCGGTGGATCATGGGCAGCGCCGTTGAAGGAATACATAGCTTTTATGTTCCATCTGCTGTAACGGTTATGCCTATTGCGACAACTACAACCGAAGTATGTACCCATTACAAAATCTTGAACTACAATGATGGAACTGAATCCGCCTTTTTAAGTGGTGAACCATATGCGTACATAAATACGGGAAGGTTTAATTCTGTGGAAGGATTGAAATCTTACCTTGCCGCCCAGCACGCCGCAGGCACGCCTGTACAAATTGCTTATAAGTTGAAAAAGCCAGTTGTTGTGCCAGATACGAATGGTATCTTTTTTTCGGAGCAACCTGCTCAAGGGGGATCGGGCGACCCATCGCTTGACAACATTCGGCCAATTTTGATAAATAACACAGTGCAAGTAGGCCAAACCAACACCCTGACCCTGCCTGAAACCGTGTATGGCGGTGAGGTGGACGCGGTGACGGGAGATGGAAAAGAGACGTGGAAAACGCTGACGCTGGACGGGACGGAAGAGTGGGGCATAGAACAAACCAATACTCCTGGCAAATTTGGTTTCACATTTCAAGTGCCTGAAATAGCCACTCCCACGAGCCCCAATATTACTGGTAGTATTGTATGCAATCAATATCCGACAGTTTCGGCAAATTATACATATGCATGTAAAAACGGAATATCAGTTGAAGCACAAGAACACCACTATTTCAGAATTTATAATGATACATATGCTGGCGGAACAAAAGACGAGTGGAAGGCTTATCTTGCCGCCCAGTACGCCGCAGGAACCCCGATACAAGTCTGCTACAAGCTGGCCGAGCCTGTGCCATTCACCGCGACAGGCGCACAGCCCATGCCCGCGCTTGCAGGTGCGAACACCGTGCTGACCGATGCCGACAGCGCGACTGTGACGGGACGCGCAGACCCCATTAAACGCATTACCGATTTGGAAGATGCTGTTGCATCTCAAACATGAAAGGAGAAATCACAATGGCTATTAAGAGTAAAGCACGGCACGATTTGACCCTGCGCAGTATCAAGCGAGAGATTGCAGCAGGACGCGATGTTGCCTTTTGGCTGGACAAGGCGTACACGCACTACGACAACGGCCTGCTGACCGAAGATGACATTGCCGAGGTAGAGACGCTGGCGCAAGAATACTACGATGCGGTGGATGCGAGAGAGAGCGCAGACGAGGTTACGGAGACGCCGGATGTGCCGGAGGTTGACGGCGCTGAAAATACCACCGACGAATGATAGGAAGTGATACCATGATTTTTAACGGGAGAAATCTCGTGAAGTACCCGTACAGCTGCTACGGTTACACGCGCGGCGGTGGCAAGACTTGGCACGGCGGCATTGACGTTTGCGGGTTGGATGACGACAAAATCCGCATGCCCGGCTACAACGGCAAGAGCATTGCAGGAACCGTTGTTACAGCCCGCATCGTGACGAACAAGAGCAATAAGACATGGGAATGGGGCTATTATATCTGCGTGAAGCTGGACGCAAACCAGACCCCGGATGCAGTGAATTACCTGTATTTTTGCCACTGCTCCAAGTTGCTTGCAAGCGTAGGGCAGAAAGTAAAGACCGGCGATGTGCTGGCGGTTGTCGGCCAGACCGGCAACGCCGCAGGCACATGGACGCACTGCCACTTTGAGGTGCGAGCCACTGCCAAGAGCAAGGGCCTTGACCCGACTGCGTATGCAGGCATACCCAACAAGGCGGGCACATACGGTGGCCAGCCTGTGCAGACAAGCGGCGAGGAAGTGCTGATTGATGTGTCTCACCATCAGGGCACCATCGACTGGGCAAAGGTTCCCTACCGCGCCATTGTTCGCATCGGGTATCGCGGATACGGCACTGGAAAACTGATGAAGGACGAGCAGTACGATGCCAACCTTGCAGGGGCGAAAGCAAACGGAAAGCTGTTTGGATTTTACTTCTTCTCGCAGGCCATCACGGTGGATGAGGCCCGGGAGGAGGCAGACTTCTGCGCAAGCCTTGCACCGACAGGCTATCCCTTGTTCTTCGACAGCGAATGGGGACACACAACCAAGACCGGCGTTCACGATGGCCGCGCCGACAACCTGACGAAAGACCAGCGCACGACAATTGCAATGGCGTTCTGTGAGAGGGCCAAAGCGCACGGGTTCACGGCAGGCATCTACACCTTCACGGCGTTCGCAAGCGCAAACATCGACTACACTTACCTGTGTGAAGATTACATCGGCTGGCTTGCCGACACCCGCGCCAACTACGACACGAGCCTACCGCGCTACATCCACCAGTACGGGTGGGGCAGCGTTGCAGGCGTCACTGGCGTGGTTGATTTGAACCATCTGGTCAAGGCTCTGCCCGCAGCGGACAATCCTGCAAACAAGCTACAAGTAATTACTATTGGGCCGGTATCGCAGGGAGATGCAGATGCAATCTATTTGCTGAGCAAGGAACGCGGCCTGACGGACGCTGGGCTGTATAAATCTGAATGGGCGGAGGTGTGATGCCGATGCAGCATGTATTTTCGTTTACGATTGCGGATGCCTGGGCGTTTTTGATTTACGCGGCGGGCGCTGCCGCCGGACTGTATGCCGGGGGTGTTGCCATCAGCAAAGTCATCACTGCCATAAAAAAGCCGAAAGCCGACCAGGACAAACGCATTACCAAGCTTGAAGAGCGGGTGAATGCCATGGAGGGATTCTTGAAAAACGACAAACAGCGGCTTGACCGCATGGACGAGGGGCAGCATGTGACCATGCAGGCGTTGCTGGCCCTGCTTGACCACAATCTGGATGGAAACAACATTGACCAGATGCAGAAAGCAAAGGAAGCCTTGCAGAAGCATCTGATCGGGTGAGGTGCTGCAAATGAAAGACTTTTTGAAAAACCTTGCCGCGCTTATCAAAGTCAAGACCATTGTGACGCTGGTTGTCGTTGCAGTGTTTGCGGCATTGGCGCTGCGGGAGAAATTACAGCCTGACACGGTCATGACCATTGTGACGATGGTCGTGGCCTTTTATTTTGGCACGCAGAGTGAGCGGAAGGGGTGACACTATGAACTATGGCGGAGGACTGCCGAATACCATCAAAAAAACGTATCCGGCACCAATTATCAAAAAAAACAATGGGCAAGGCGCTGCGGGAGCAATGGGCCCACTGTACAACAATTTTGCAAAAGTGACCGGTGGCGGAACGCCGTTGCCGGTCCCAGCAAAAAGGAACACGACACCCAGCACCGGTGCTGGCGGCGGGTATGTCGGCGGTGGTAGTTCTGGTGGCGGGAGCGCGGCGGCAAGCTACAGCGCACCGGCACAGAGCAACAACTACATGAACAGCTATATTAGCCAGATGCAGAGCGCGATGCAGGCCGCACAGCAGGCGGCGGCAGAAGCACAGAGCAGGGCAGAAGAGCAGATGCGCGCCGCGCAGGAGGCACAGCGCAGAGCGCGTGAGGAAGCCTACCAGCGCAGTGCTGCACAGCAGAAAGCCAACTATGAGTACGGGCAGGGCGAGTTGAACCGCGCCACGGAAAACGCCCTGCAGCAGGCGTATATCAACAAGATGATGAGCGAGCGCAACCTTGCCCAACAGCTTGCGGCGCAGGGCCTGAACGGCGGTGCAAGCGAGACCACGACAGCCGGTATGCTGAACAACTACAACAACAGCCGCAACGCGCTGGAAACCGAGCGGCAGAACCAGCTGGCAAGCCTTGAGAACACCTATCAGAACAACATGGCACAGCTGGAAAACCAGCGTGCCAGCGGCGATGCAGCGGATTTGAGCCAGTATCAGACGAACCTTGCGAACCTGACAGCAAACAATACGAACAATCTTGTCAGCCTGATGCAGGGTTACGCAAACATGGCAGCCAACATGCCGCAGCTTCGCCAGAGATTCAACACGACCACCGGGCAGTGGGAGTACAGTTACGAGTAATGTATTCAGGGTGAGTGAGCAGCTGGATCAAGTTTGCCCTCATCCGGCCCTGCGGGGCCACCTTCAGTCTACGCGCTAAGAGCCGCCTGCGGCGGTTGCGCTACGACACGCGCCTGCGGGCGCAGCCCCACAGGGGAAGGCTTTAGGGAATTTGGAGGTCTTGAGCTATGGCGAAAGTGAATGGTCGTGAAGATGCGCTGCTGAATGCGTATTTGAACCGATACCAGACGGCGCAGGCCAGCAATGTAAGCACTGGCCGCAGCACAACGAGGAAAGCACAGCAGCAGGGCAGTGCCATCATGAACGCCACTGACAAGACGCTGCCTGTGCTGCATAACAGCTACACCGAGACGCTGAACAACATTGTGCAGGGTGCAAGCCTTGAAAACAGCCTGAACAACGATATCTTGAACCGGCAGATGAAACTGGCGCAGGCAAAGTTTGACGCGGCAAACGATTTGTACAAGCAGCAGCAAAAGGCGCAGCAGTATGCGGCGAAGAAAGCGGCGAAGGCTGCAAAATCCAGAGGGAAATCTTCCGGCAAGGGCGGCAGTACCACCGGCACGGGAAGCGACACGGAAAGTGCGGCATCGCTGGATGCGCTGTTTGGAGAAGACAGTGCGGCAAGTACCGCCGACACGGCGAGAAATAAAGGCGGCAACTACGACCCAAAGCGTACAAATGCAGAGCGCAATGCCAGTGCCCGCGCCCGGTATGACGACAGCAAACAGGAAAAATCCGACATCAAATACCGCGCTCAGCAGAAAGCAGAGCGAACTGCGCAGCTGCTTAAAGACAAGCAAACTGCCGCAAATGCCGGAGCCAATAAAGACAAGCCCATCGGGAACAGCTACGCAGAGCGCCAGAGCGCCGCACAGCCCGCCAAGAGCCGCGCTGTGACGCGGGGCGGAAAAGTTATCGGCAGCAGTTACGCCGCCGCAGGAAGTGCCCCCAGCGCGGCAGAGACGCAGGCTGCAAAGGACAAGCGCAACGACTACAAGAGCCGACAGGAGGACATTGCCGCTGCGCTGAAAAAGCTGCAAAGCGATGCTAATTACCGCGCCGAACTGGCTGCCCCGGGACGCAAGCTGACGAGCGCCGAAGTGGCGGCGGTAAACCAGTACGAAAAAAGCACGAAGAACACAGGCTTCAGCGGCTTGAAGCGGGTGTTTGAGACTGCCGCAAACAAAGAGAGCCTGAGCCAAGAGGACTACGCAAAAAAGACGGCTGCCATGAATGCCGAGCTGAACCAGAACAGTGCTTTGCGCGGAAAAGCGCAGATGAACGGAGCCGGGCAGACTGCGCAAGCATTTACAGCCGGGTTGTATGACAGTGTGCCGTTTTTGACAAAGAGCGTGGATAAGCTGACGGACATTGCGAATGAGACCGGCGCCGAGCTGCCGCAGCTTAGCAATGCAATCGAGGGCGCAAAGAGCTATGACCCGCTGGCGGCGGCAGCAGGCACGCTTGTCGGCAAAGGGATGCAGTACAAACTGTTTAACACTGCTATGGCGGGCACACCGCTTGCGCAGACTATGGGCAAGGCGGGCAATGCCGTTGTGGGGCAGGCACAGAAAATCCCTGTGTTGGGGGATATTTTTGGCGCGGGGGCCGGGGATGCGCTGGGACGAATTTTGACCGACACGACAGCAGACCTTGCGCTGGACACTCTGCCGAGCCTTGTGAGCGATGTGAGCGAGGGAAAGAGCGCCGGAGAGATCGCGGGCAACACTGCGAAAAACATTGTAGCAAATGTGGCAATGAACGCGCTGCCGGAAGTCGGCGGGACGTTGCTCAACAGCCTGAAAGGCACGGCAGTGGATGCTGCACAGGACGCCTTGAAACAAGCTGACAATGCCGTGCAGGATGTGCAGAGTGTCGCATCGGCAAGAAACATTGTGCAGCCGGAAACCAACGGCACAACCGGGCTTGCCGCACAGATACAGCAGATGAACACGCCAGACGCAGCCAACCGCAGCGCATTGAATACGCTGGATGAACTGCGCGGACAGGTCAACTTGAACGGCGCGCAGGAAAAAGAGGCTGAGCAGCTGCGCCGCGCCGTGTTGCAGCGCCAGCAGGAGATTGGCGATGAAGCTAAACTTGCGCTGAAAAATACGGACAGTTTGCCGATTGACGCCACGACTGATACAGGATATAATAATATAAATAACATTGGAGGTGTGACAAATGAAGCAGTACAAGGACGCAACCAATATGACGGAACAAGAAGCGAAGGAATACTGCAAGGAAGCAGTGATGGAACACCCCAATCTGGCCAACGACTTGCAGTGGGAGCTGAATCAGGGGAGTACCTACCGGCAAATCGCGTATTGGTGGCAGAACACCTAAACCAGCGCCCCAGTGTATATAATGACAGCACCCGAGCTATTGCCGAGCAGGCAGGCGCGGGTGCTTTTGATTTCCGCAATTCGGATGACGCGCCGGAAACCTTTGCACAAGCCCTTGCAACGGCAAAAGCCAACAATGTAAATGGGGCTGCGGTTGATGGGCACACCGCAGAGGAAATTTCCAACATTGTAAACAATGGCGGCAAAACATTTTTGGTGCCTGATGGCACCGCCGGCGGCGCAGTAGAAGCGAATGGTAATCTTACTTGCGTTTTTAAAGATGCGGCCAATAACAGCACACCCGGTGCAGGTAGTTCCATTGCGCTTGCCGCCGTAAATAACGGCGCCACAAAAGGCGACTGCTATGGGCGGGCGCTAGTCAACATGTACAGCAAGGCGGGGCTTGAACCTGTTGCTCGGATACCTTATGCTTATGGCTATAATGACGCTATGGACGCCCAAGTGCGCAAGCAGATTGCCGATGGGATTATCAACAAGGAACCTGATGTATACGCGCTAAAGTTGCGCGATGGATACGACTTTGAAAAGGCTGCTGCTGAATTTAACACAGCGCATAGATACACACAAGCCGAATTGGACGCTTTGCCGGTATACGATGACTACGATGAAATGCTTGCTTACCGTGACAGCTTGCTGAAAGCGCCTTCGGCTGATGCCGGGGACGCTGCATTTTTGCATCCGACTGAGGCCGCGAGTGAGACTGTGCCGGGTTTGAACATTGTGGAGAATGCGCAGAGCGTGGCAAAGCTGAACGGTAGTGAGAGCGTGCCTGCACATGCTGTTGGCGCGGAAAGTACGCAGTATGACCGCCGCGAAGTTGTGAATCAGGACTACGCGAACCAGCGTGCGATGGGCGGCAAAATTGATGCGGACGAGGCCGCAGCAGCAGGTATTGGGCAACAGACTCATACCGTATACAGCAGGGCAGAAGGTAAGGATACTGCCAAACAGGATTTTGATTTGTTGGTACAGCAGAACGGCGATATTTTGAGCGCCGGGCGCACGGTTGCGGATGAATTAGCCCGAAAATCAGCTGACGGAAATTTTGATGCCAGCGACGTATATCGCGGTTATTATGCTGCCGACCAGCTGCAAAACATGATGAACAGCTACGAAAAAGGCAGCGCAGATGCACAGTTGGTGCAGGCGCAAATCGAAAACCTGAACCGCGCTGTCAGCGCCGGGCAGAGTAAAAATGCCCAAGCATTGAGCGCAGGGCGCTGGGCGCAAATTGACGAGTACACTCCCATTCGCAAGTTTGAACAAATCACGCAAAGAAAAGTAAATGATTTTGCGAAAACGCGAGACGGCAAGCAACTGGAATCTTTGGCATCAGATGTTGTAGAAATGGCGAAGTCCGGGCCGCAAGACGAAGAATTTACCGCTTTTTTGAAGGCACAGGGCGTTGATGTGGGAGATAATCCACTAAACGCACAGATAAATGACCTTGCCAAACGCATTAAGAGAATGGCAGATACGAAAGGCATCAAGGCCACCGATGAGCAAGCAAAATCTGCGGCTGCCAACATTCTTGCCGGAGGCAATGCAGACGATGTGTTTAATGCAATGGCGCGTAAAACTCTCGGCATTGAGAATTTAAGCCAGGAAGATTACGACTATGTAAAAAACGCATTTGCCGAAATGGCCGATATGCCTGACAGCAAAGCACGCTACGAAAAGGAAATGGACGCATATAAACGGCTTACCAAATACATGCCTGCCAAAACATTTGGCGACAAAATGGAAAGCATCCGCTATCTGTCCATGCTGGGAAATACCAGAACCCACGCAAGAAACGTGCTTGGCAACGTATCGATGGGCGTTGTAACCCGCGCCAAAGACAATGTTTCCGGCGTGATGCAGCTTGCTTTGCCGAAAGACCAACGTACAAAAGCCGTCGGAACAACCCTTACAGCCGATGGCCGCAAGATGGTAGACCTTGCCAAAGAGTACGGGCAGAACAAAATGTATTCTGTTTTGTACAATGACGGTAAGTTCAATGCGGAAAGCGGGCTGCGTGCCGCGCAGGATACGTTTACAAGTAAGCCCGGGAAAGTAATCCAAAAGGCGGCTGACATCAACAGTGCATTGCTGGAAAAAGAGGATAATATTTTCCTTACTTCGGCGTTTGGCAATGCAATGGCAAGCCAGCTGAAAGCGCGTGGCTATGACAGCAGTGTTTTTACTGCAACCGACGCCAAGAGCAAGCAGGCACTTGTGGATGCTGCTGCAACAGCTTTACGCGATGCAAAGGAAGCCACGTTCCACGAAGATAACTTTCTTTCCACTGCACTGAAAAATTATCAGAATGATATTAAAGGACACGGAGTCGGTGGGAAAATACTATGGGCGGTTGGCGAAGGCGTTTTACCGTTCAAGAAAACCCCGCTGAACATTGCCAAAAATGCAATGGAATACAATATTGTAGGTGGCACAGTAGAAGCTGCTTATCGCTATGCCACAGGTGCAAGCAGCGCAGATGTAATTGACGCTGCTGCCAAAGGTCTGACTGGCACGGCATTGATGGGCATTGGCGGTATCCTTGCTTATAATGGACTGCTGAACGGCAGTAGGAGTGGAGATGATCGCGCCGATGCGTTTAATGAGATGACCGGCAAGCAGGAATATTCCATCAACATTCCCGGTAAAGGAACGTACACCATTGATTGGGCAAGCCCCGCAAGCGTACCGCTTTTGATGGGCGCCGAGATTGCCAATGAATGGCAGAACGGTGGCCTTAGTGTTACAAAATTTCTTGACGCTGCGCGAAAAATTGGGAACCCGATTCTGGATACCACAATGCTGCAAGGGCTGAATGATACGCTGGACAGCGTGAGCTATGCAGATTCCGACGATAAATTAGCAACGCTTCTCGGCGGGACGCTGAGCAGTTATGCACAGCAGTATGTTCCAACCGCGTTTGGTCAAATTGCCAGAACCATTGACCCTATGCGCCGTTCCACTTATGGCGGCGGAGATAGCAAGACCGAAAGGAATACAAACTACGCAATCCGAAAAGCGGAGAACAAAATCCCCGGCTTGAGCATGAATAACGAGCCGTACATTGACCAGTGGGGGCGTGAGGAAGCGAGTCTTGACGGGACGGACGATTCAGCGGAAGGGATGTTCCTGCGCGGTGCGTACAACATGCTTAGCCCCGGTTATGTGAGCGCCGAGAACATTACCCCGGTTGACGAGTACCTGCAGGGGCTGTACGGCAGTACGAACGACAGCCATGTTTACCCGGAGAAGGCCAGCAGTAAAATCACCGTTGACAGCGATGACTACTACATGACCCCGGAGGAAAAGACCGAGTATGCCAAGACAAGCGGGCAAACAGCCTATAACCTGATTGACGAGCTGCGGCAGAACAGTATGTTTTTGCAGTTGCCGGAAGACCAGCAGAGTGCGCTTGTGCAGGATGCCTACAAGGTAGCCAAGACCGCAGGCGGTGTGGCCGCTGTGGGTGACAGCGTGAGCGGTGTGAACGCGAAGGAGTACGAGGCATACCGGGACGGCGGTGCGGAAGGATTCAGCCAGTATGTGCTGATGAAGAACGCCACTGACCTTGCGCGTGATGAAAAGCGGGATACGAGCGGCAATGACGATGCGGCACTGAACACCGTGGAGACATGGAACACGCTCTATTCGCAGTTCGGTGATGATGCAGTAAGCAACTTTGTAGACAGCACCGACGATGACAGCACTGTGCACAACATCAGCGACCTTGCCGGAGACAAGGCTGTCACCGCCTACATGCAGGCTTATAGTGCTGTGGCAAAGACACTGGACGATGGGCAGACCCCGGACAAGTTTACAGTCGGTTACGGTATGCAGAAATACGGCCTGAGCGGAGACGACTTTGCAAGGGCGTATCTGGCAGCGTACTACAAGAAGGACAAGAACGGCAAGTACCCGGAAAAGGGCGGCACGTATGCCGATAAGGCCGGTGCAGAGATTTACCAGAGCTACGGCGCAGATGCGCTGCGCGACTGGGTAAACTACCGCGCTACCATTCCCGACACGAACGGCAACGGCAAAGTCGATAAAGGCGAGGCTGTAGCGCGTTTGAAGGAAATGAACCTGACAAACGAGATGCGGCGCGCGTATCTGGCGAAAACTAACAAGCAGTGGGGCAAGAAAAACCCGTTTTGAGGTGCTGTATGAAGTTTGATTTTTGCATGAACCGGGCGGAGTATGACGAGCTTGTATTTAGCCTGACGGACGATGAGCGGGAAGTGCTGGATATGCGGCGGCACGGGCGGCGCAATGCTGAGATCGCAGCCGAGATGAACTGCTGTGAGAGGACGGTAAACCGGCATGTGAGAAGCATTAAGAATAAGATGCGGTGAGAGGGCTGTACAGGATAAGCCGCCCCTCATCCGCCGCTGCGGCGGCACCTTCCCCCGAGGGGGAAGGCAAAAGTATAGCGGGCAGTCACTTTTTGAGCGGCTGCCCGCTTTTTTTGTTTTGGCGCAAAATTGACGTGATACTGTCGTGGGAATGGCCTACGGCGCGGGATGGATTGTAGTACAATGGAACCAGAAAGACGAGGTGAGCGGGATGTACTGGAACAACTACGGTATGCAGACCCCATACAGTAACCCCTATGGGCAGACGATGCAGCAGGCGTTACAGCCGTGCAGCATCACGAAGGTGAGCGGCGAGAACGGCGCAAAGGCATTTGGAATGGCACCGAATTCCAGCGCACTGCTGCTGGACGAGACCGCGCCGCTGGTGTGGCTGAAAACAACAGATGGGGCAGGGTATCCCACTTTGACACCCTACACCATTACCCCGTACCAGGCCGCGCCGCCGGTGGACGTAAACAGCCTGGAAAACCGTGTGAAACGATTGGAGGAGATGCTCAATGACAAATCCGATTCTACAGGCAATGGGGAAAAGCGCAATGCCAAATAGCCCGATGAACGTGGTGCAGCAGTTTATGCAGTTCAAACAGCAGATGCAGGGGAAAGACCCGCAGAAAATCGTGGAGCAGATGCTTGCTGATGGGCAAATGAGCCAGCAGCAGTTTGAGCAGCTGAAACAGCAGGCGGAACAGTTCAAGGGCATATTTTACTGATATAAGCCGGGTCGACACGGTTTATAAATACAAATCTTACGAAAGGATTGGATACTATGGACAATGGGTACTCTTTGAGCGACCTGCGCGCGGCGACTGGTGACGGCAACGGCTTCGGTGGAAACGGCGCATGGTGGATCGTGATTTTGTTCCTGTTCTGCTTCATGGGCGGCGGCTTCTGGGGCAACCGGCAGGGCGAGTTCGGCCAGTATGCCACCGCTGCCAGCCAGCAGGAAATTTTGTTCGGCCAGCACTTTGGGCAGCTCAACGACCGTTTGACCAATCTGGGCAACGGCGTCTGCAATCTCGGCTTCGAGATGCAGGGCGGCATTGGTCAGCTTGGCAAGGAAGTGGCGCTGGGCCAGAGCAATCTGAACCAGACCGTAATGCAGACCGGCAACAATATCCAGCAGCAGATTGCAAGTTGCTGCTGCGAGAACCGGCTTGCGACGGCAAACCTGTTCGCACAGATGGACCGCCAGACCTGCGACATCACGAATGCAATCCGCGCCGAAGGCGAGCAGACCCGCGCGCTGATGCAGGCCAACGAGATTCAGCAGCTGCGCGACAAGGTAAACGCCTTGCAGATGGACAACCGCATGTACGGCGTGGTGCGTTACCCCAACGGCTACACCTACACGGCAGGCCCTAGCCCGTTCTGTGGCTGCGGCGGCTGCGCATAATCGCTGTAACAGCGCAAGCCCGCACGGCAAGCGCTGTGCGGGCTTTTTTGAGGAAAGGAGTAAAGTTTTATGGCTTGCAATGAAAGGCTGAAAAATCCCCATTTTAAGAGCGCACAGAACGCCTACAACAACACGGCACAGACGATGGCCGCGACTGCAACTCCCGTCAATGTACTGGGCATCCTGAACACAGATACCGGGTGCAGCATCGACACGAACGCGGGCGGATTTATCATCCGACACAGTGGGTTATACCGCATCAGCTATGACGTGACGTTTACGGCGGGCGCTGCCGGCACGGAAGTGCTGCAAGGCCTGAAAGACACGGCAGCGCTGCCCTGCATGACGGCAAGCGCGACGGTGGCCGCGAACGAGGTTTCCACTTTCCATGCGGAAACTGTCGTGTACATCCCTGTATGCTGCGGCAGCACGCCGACGATCAGCGCCGTGCTGAGCGGCGTGGCCGGAACCGTGACCCACGTCTGCGCCAGCGTTGTGAAGCTGGCATGAGGTGCGCGAGATGGAGAAGATCAAGGCGTACAAGGAGAAGCTGGAACACGAGATTGACGAGTTTGTGGAAAACTATCCCGTGAATGAGCGCACCGTCGCGGCACTGACCTCGATGCTGGAATGCTGGGAGCATGTTAAAGAGTGCGCTAAGTGCAGCGGCAGCGGGGATGAAGAGCTTACCAAAGAAGATGCCATGAGCTGGATGTACAACATGAAGAACGAGGACGGCAGCTTTGGGGCACACTGGGATTTGGAACAGACGCGGCCCTATATGGAGCCGCGCGGTGTGACCTGCGAGCTTTGGAAGTGGGCCGCTGTGATGAACATGATGTACAGCGACTACTGCAAGGCGGCACGCAAGAACAGCGTGGACAGACCGGAGTTTTACGCAGACCTTGCGGCGGCGTTTTTGGATGACAAGGACGCGCCGGAGGATAAGGCCGGGCGGTATTACCACAATATTGCGGCAGTGCAGGAATAAAAAATCAGCCCGCAGCTGACGAGGATTTCTCGACAGTTGCGGGCTTTGCTGTGTCAGGGGAGAATATCAAGTTCCCAGCCGGAGGGAAGCTCTAAGAGAAACAGGCCGGTGCGTTCCTGGGCGCGTACCCAGAAATCGGAACGGTTCAGTTCTTTTGCTGTATCGCGGCGTGATTTACCCTCAAAGTAAATGGCGATCAGGACAGATTGCTGGTCGGAGTTTAGGGGTTTCATAGCTTCGTTTCGCTTGGAATAGGCCGTGTTCATCTCGGCGCGGGCACGGCAGTACCGGGCATAGGCTTTGTCGTACCGCTCTGCCAGGCGGGCCACCGGGTCAGAGCGGGTGTTGCCTTTGGGCATACCATCGGCAGGGTGAGCCGACATGGCGGCGTTGGATTCATAGAATTTATCGCGGGCCTCGATGAAGGCTTTCTGATAGACGGCGTATTTTTCCATCCATTTTTGACGCTGGGTGTTGCCGCAGGGTACATTATTTTCCATTGCTGATTCCCTCCATCCAGTAATCTTCTTTGCACTGCTCGCATGGTTTCCCGTTCTTTACGCATTTGCTTTTATACGATTTATCAATCTTTTTAGGGCATATATTTATAATACCGTTTTTCATTGGGGCATCTGAAAAATACCTTTCCAAAACATCTTGCCTTGTACGCGGCCACTTTTCCGCCCAATCAATTAGCTTTTGCGTTCGCTCTATAACTTTTATCGTGTCATAGTTGCATAAAGAACAGCCCAGACTTTTACCATCACTGTTTAGCGGACATGCTGCGCAAATGCCATTGTACATATTGCAAAGCTGAGCACGGTATATTTCGTATTGAAAAGCGTCCATGTGACACCTCCTTTTCCAAACTGCGAAAGGGTTGGCTGGCGTTACTTTTTATCGCCATCCTCCTGATAATATTCTTTGCTTTTTTCCCTGACAAGTTTACACCATTCATCCCAGCCATCTGAAATCCATAAATTTCCATCTTTTATTGCAGCTTTATGCTCTTCTAGGGTGGCTCTTTTTATGAGCTTGAGCTTTTTGAAATTGAAGGTTTCATATTTGCCATTTCCAAAATCAACTGTATAGTTGTTGTCTTCAAGCGGGGAATCTTCATCATCATAGCTAATGTATAAAACCCTTCCTGCCTGGTCATAATAATCAGAAAACGAATCAGAGACACGGACAGTATCTCCAAAATCGAAACAACGGTTCTCAATATCTGCAAGATATTGTGATGGGCTCATTTTAGAAAATTCAGAAAGTCTTGGGTCATTCGCAATGCTTGATTCTTCTCGTTCCATTTTTGCTCCTTTCTTCCAGCTTCATGCAGCGCGGCAGCGTGCAAATATCGCCATTCTTCCACTCGCACGTCGCGCAAAGATGTTTGCGGGCGTATTCATCAACTAGTTGCTGTTTTGTAATGGGGCCACCTCCGGGGGTAGAAGTCATTTTAGAAGCCTCCTTATGATTCTATAACATGCAATGCCGATGCGAGTTACGACCAGCAACGGCCAGAAAACAAGGACAATAACGTTGTCTGCGCCGTCTACGGTGTCCATTCGGTCTGTGTGGTTTATGTACAGGACGGCGAGCAGGCCGCACAGGTCGTAAACACAGACGGCGGCGATAACAAGGATAATGGTCATGGGGTCACCTCCGGGGGTTTGTAGAGCGGCAGTTCTGTCCATGCGAGGACTTTTGCGTTAGTTCCGTTCGTAGGCTCACCGCCCCAATGGCCATTGAAAAATTGTCCACGATCCATTGTGCGGTACATGCGGTTGTAGTTACCATAACGGAAGTATTCGTAGTAGCACAGGTATTCTCCGTTTTCTTTAGGAGGATCATTCTGTGCATCGTGCCAAACGGTTGCTTTAGACTCCGCTTTGTATGGTTTAACCTGATATACAGCAGAAAGAGCATCAAGAACCCGCGCGCCAACTGGCGTATTTGATTTAAAAGGCAAATGCTCGCTAATGCACCTCTGTCTGATTGCTTTTAACGCATCGCCGCGCAAAATCAAATCATTGTTGTCATATTCTCCATTTATCATTTTATCTTTTGCCTTTTGGATAGCTTCAGCAATCTTATCTCCATCAAGACAATGCTTTTCATCTGTGTTCACCATCCTTGCGCCACAGCTTGGGCAATACTCATAAGCGTTTTCTTCTGGCGTACCATCATATAGAATAACCCTTTTCTTACAAGCAGAGCAGAACCAAACAATGGAATCGCCGTAGTAATCGTCCTCGTTTTCCCATTTTGCCGTAGGCCGCAGGGATTCCGGGTCTATGGTGGGGCAGTCATCCGCAACACCTTTTACAGCTTTGCACAGTTCCTGCATTTTGAAGCATCGGTTAATTTGGCGTCCTTCCGCTGCGCCCATTGCCTTGTTCCATTCACCGTATGCGTGTTCGGCAACCTCTACAATTTTATCTGCATCAATCAGTCTCATTTTCTTTCCCCTCTCTTTCTTCTACATACGCCATACTCTGGCGCAAATTGAGCGATTTCGAATTGAGAATACAAGCCGGGGCGACGGAATAACCGCAGCGCGCACTGTCACTGTTAAAATTCCCCGCAGTGCTCACGACGCGAACGCTGCAAGCGTGACCCAAGACGGAATCCTTGTAACTGCACCACCACGGCGTTGCCGTCCAAATCAATCTGTCGTAGTGCGGGATGTAATCACGGTACTTGCGGTACTCATCGCAAGTGAGGATAAAAACAAAGTCCAGTGCAGTGCCGTAAGCTCTGTCGCCGTTGTCTGCGACAAGGTCAACGGTATGCAACAGCAGGTTGTCTCCGAGTTCGTCGGCAAGGGAATTGTTCAGCACCTCACGAATCAAGCTCGTGCGGTAGTTGTTCAAGTTGCCTTTTTCATCGGCATGTCGCTCATACTTGTAGAACTTTATATTTTTTGCCCACGGTTCAGCCATAATAGCCAGCACGCCGCCGTCAGGGTGGTTCGGGTCAAGACATACCCATTCGAAACCTTTGAACATGAAGTGTTCGCCGGTGTGCATGGTTGTGATGTTAGTCATTGTCGGTTACCTCCGCAAGCCAGTATTCACGGCGGCATTTGGCGCAATCATTCTGGTCGCACCCTGTAAAATCCGTTCCTAGAATAGTTATACAGTAGAATTGGGGACACAAAGAAATCACGCCATCACGAACTTTTGCTCTTGGGAATATCTTCAAGAACTCGCTCTGACGGGTCTTGATGGGGTTGCTGTCGCTCCACTCGGCAACCGCGTCATACATTTGGGCAAATTCTTCCGGCTTAATATCGAGCAGATTGCACGAACACATTGCGACAAACCGGCATCCCTTGCAGTTTTTCCGGGTGCTTTTGCACATACGGCTAAATTCTCTTACAAAATCTTGTGGCTTCATTACTTTTCCTCGCTTTCGTCAATGGGCGTGAGCCAAAATTTTCTTTTACAATCATCACAACTGTAAAAAAAGCATGTGTGGTATTTTAGCTTAATATCTTTGTCTATCAGACACGGCTGGATTTGGAGTACAGATTCGGAGGTAAATGCGGACGGGAATTGCTTCAAAAACTCGCTCTGGCGGGTCTTGACGGGGTGGTCTTTTGCCCATTGTTCAACAATCTGAACCATCTTTTGAACGCTTTCAATGTTATAGCAGCTCATTATGGTAGCCGTGTTTACATCGCAGGCATGACCTATTAGAGGGCAGTCCTTACAATCTTCTTGCGCTTCACATAATCTGTTTATTTGTTTGATAAATTTAACTGCATCCATAGTCTCACTCCTTACCAATCTGCGTTTATAACGGCGAAACTGCCGTTTTCTATGGCGCAATCGACCAGCCACGCAATGCTTGCCCAGTTGTATAGTTCGTGTACTTCGGCAAACTCAGCAAGCCGTTTCGCCTGTTCAGTGGTGAGCGTCATGTCTTTTCCGTAAAAATCGCGTTCTGGTTCTTTCTTACGGATTTCATAAGGCACATAATAGCCGATTTTTTCGAGATACTCGTTCCAAAAACGCCCGCAAGAATCTACCTGGTCTAGGATTGTGCCTCTGATTGGCTTACCGCAGTGCGGACATTTTTCCATATGGCAGCGGCAGACTGTAATATCAAGTCCCATTACAAACACTCCTTATCTAGTCCGCGGGCTACATACTGCCCATATGTCAGGCCCAGGGCGGCGGCTTCGCGGACGCATTGCTCAATGGGTTTTATGGTTTTCTTCAGGGCGGGATGCGTGACGGGTTTCTTGCTTTTTTTCAAAACACCGGCATCCCTGCGGCGCTGGTAGGATGCCTGCGCGCTTTTGATATTGCGCTTGCGGATGCAGGCATCGCAATAGCGCTTTGTAGGCTGTACGTCCCACATGATTTTCCCGCAGGTCTTGCAAAATTTTGTTGTGGTCATAGCGGCTCCTTTGTTTTGGGCGCTTCAATGCCGATGCTTTGCAGCGTTACCTGTGCCCAAAGGTCTGCAAGCTGGTCATTGCGGTACTCGTTGTATTTATCAGCAACGGGGCCGACCATTGCATCCTGAATCCGTTTCAGGGTGCGGGGAGAAAGACCGACCTAATAGCATGCCAGCAGACACAGATAGGTGGCGCGGGTGGCAATGTCGTTGCGCTCCTTCATGACAGCCTCCTGCGCACGGCTTTGGATGCCTTGAATTTTAGCTTCTGCATAGGCGTCTATGGCTTTTTGCATGGCCGGGGCGGGATGAAGTCTGGCTTTCATAGTTTACACTTCCTTGCTTGCCGAAATACGGCTTTCCCAGCGTTTGCGCTTTTGCTGCATGATTTGCTCGATTTCATCTGGGTAGTAGTTTTTTTCTTCAAAAACCTCCATACAGAGCTTTACGTCTGCCAGTTCTTCAAGCAAATCCTGTAAGCATTCTTCTTCCGATTTTGGCGTCGGATTCTCATCGCGGAGCTTACGGGCAAATTTCAAGGCTGCCTGCGCAAGCTCTGCGCTTTCTTCTGCCAACTGTTCCAATACGGCGGGAGTCCCGATTGTAGAGCTTATGTACAGATTCCCGGATGTAATCTTTTTACAGCCGCCCGGATGGTCTGCGTTACCGCCTTTCAGATTGCAGCATGGACTGCTATAGTCGCAGCAGCAGCCGCAGTCAGGGCATTTACGTTCAGTTGTCATCTACTTCATCCTCCAATTCTTCAATAAAAATTTCGGTGCGGGGGTTGGATTTGTCGTACATAACGCGGGAGCCGTCCACGCTGGCAATGATGGTGTTGTTGTCGTCTGCGAGGATTTTGGCGGCGACAAGGGTGTCATGGGCAGCCTCCATCAAGTTCGTTAGGTCTACTTTGCGGCGTGTCGGCATATAGAATACCGTGGCGACGCGGTAGCGGCCCGACAGCGGGGCTTTCGGCTTTGGGGTGAGATACCACATAGCGGCCTGTTCGTACTTCTTGTATTGCTTGCTGGGGGCGATGAACGGCTTGCCTGTACGGTGGTTTGTAAGTATCTGCTGGGAGTTCTTCTTGGTGATAGGGGGCAGGGAGATTATGTATTTTTGGATCACCGTACAATCTCCTTTACTTTCGCGTAATACTTCTCGCTATACCAGATTTCCGGCAGGCGGGGATTTTGGGTGTAGCCTGCGGTGCGCAGGGCGGCTTCGGCGTTCCAACGTGTGGAATACAGGCGCTTGGAGTGGGTGAGGTCTCCAGTAGAGCGGGAATAGGTGATGATTTCATACTTCATCGGTGTGCAGGGCCTCTTGCAGGTGCTTTTGCGCACTGTCCATAATATCTGCGGCCTTTTCAAGTTTCTCTTTAGCGACGCTGCGCAGGTTGGTTGCATAGGCAAGCTCGGCAAACGCGAGCTTGAGCAGAAAATCTTTATCAGTCATAGTCCGTCATCTCCATAAAACGTTGATAGGTTCCGTCAAAGGCGATGTGCAAATCACCTGTAATGCCGCGCTTGTTCTTGGCAAGGGAGAAATAGTATTCAGTTTCGCCTTTGCCCAAAAGGATGATTGCATCTGCGTCCTGCTCTATCTGGCCGGATTCTTTGAGGTCCTGTACCTTTGGTGCGTCCACGCCGCCGCGGTTTATCTGGGCAAGCGCCACCACAAGGCGGCCTGTTGTCTGGGCGAGGGTGTGCAGCTGCATTGAAATGTTTGTGACCACCTCATACCGGCTGTTGCCCCTGCCGGGAATCAATTGTAGATAATCCACGATGATGACATCCGCCTGCTTGGCGGCTGCGGTAGCCGATACCCATGCGACATTTTGACCGCCTGCATTTATGAGCCATAGCGGCAGGCTGCTGATAGTTGCGCACGCCTTGGCGTATTCTTCATCCTGCGGGGCGCGGCGCTTAAAGACGATCTCCTCCATCGGGATAAGGGCAAAGCAGGAAATGAGCTTATCAAACAAGCCGACCTGGTCTGTCTCATAGGAGAAGAAGCAGACCTTTTTGCCGTCTTTGGCAAATTGCAACGCCATCTGCAAACCGAGCGCGGTCTTGCCTGCACTGGGTCTGCCGCCTACAACGACCATCTGCCCGGGGCGGATAGAACAGCGCCTATCCAGCGCGCCAAGCCCTGTCTTGATGCTGTGGTCTGTCTTGTCGTTCTGCTCCATGAGCCACTTGCCTGCGACCTCTGCAACGGTCATGCAGCGGCTGTCAACGCTGTCCTCTGTGAGAACGTCAGAGAGGGCCGCAGACAGGCCGCGCATGTCATCGACACTCTTTCCGGCTTCTGCAATTTGAAGGCCAATTCGGGCGGCTCTGCGGCGCTGAGAAGCATCCTTGACAGCGGCAACGAATTTGCGGTAACCGCTGATAGAGGGAAGTGATGCAGCGCATACTGCGGCTGTCTCGCGGTTCTTCATGAGCACATAGTCATCCTGTGCAAAGTACCCGCGCGTCGTGTACATTGATTTGATCTCGGCAAATGTTGCGGCGCAGGCACCGTCCGCAAAATCGCTTTCGCTTATGTGGTCGATGCAGTAGAGGATGCTGTCCGGCGCGTAGACCATTGCGCCGATAACGCATTGTTCCGGTGTGGGGCTCAATCAATCCACTTCCTTTCCGGCGGGGCCGTCTGCTGGCGGCTGCGCTCCCATGTACGCACTGCGGCTTTCCAGTCTTTCATTTGGTTCTTGCCTACCTTCCAGCCCTTGCTTGTGTAGAAGTCGCAGAATTCAGTGCCATCAATGCCGTTATGGCGCTCCTTACAATAGGCGTTGACTTCTTCAGGCGTAGGGGGAACAAACCGCTTTGAAACGGGCACTCCCTCGTCCCCCTGTGGGGGATTATAGGGGGTATTCTTAACTTCTTTATTCTTCTTTATATAAGGGTCTGTGCCCTCACTGTGCCCTCTCTGTGCCCTCTGTTTGCCCTCGTCTGTGCCCGTGCATTGATAGTCGTTGTAGTTTTTTACCGTGAATACGCTAAATTTTCCACACGGCAACTGTGCCACTTCCTGTGTCTCTTTTAGGTGGTTTATTGCAGTGCGAACCTGTTTGACTGTTAATCCGGTGTCGGTTGCAATTTGACGGATAGAGGAAACTGCCTGACCGGGTTCTAGTTGGACTCCTTTGTAGTAGCACGGCTCATAGCAAGCCAGAAACAGCAAGTGCAGAAACACGCATTTTGTGGAGGTATCGGTATACCAGCCCCACTTCATCATGCGGCGGTACAGCTTTATGTAACCCTCGTTTGCCATTTTTCAACACTCCATGTAATACTCTGCGACACGGCAAAGCCGACCATAGCGGTTGCGGCGGGTGACCATGCGGGAGGCTACCGGGTAGTCCTTCCTGTAAAACTCATCGTAGCGAATTGCAGAAGATGAAAGAGATTTTGGATCCGTTGGAAGATGGAGATTTGGTGACGTTTAAGTCAATCAATGTGTGCGGATATTCTTCACCGGATGGTTCGGTTCGTACGAATGACCGGGTGGCCACGCAACGTGCGGAATCGTTTGCGCTGAACCTGAAAGGCGGATATAATTTCCCGAAGGAAGTGTTGCATGTGACTTCTGCGGGTGAGGATTGGGAGACTTTGGTAAAAATGCTGGAAGAAGATCAACCTGCTTATGCGGAAAAGGCTTTGGCTGTAATTCAGAAATATGACAATCTGGATGTACGTGAAGCTCGATTGAAATCTACACTGGGCATGGCTACTTATCGTACGATGATGAACCAGTATTATCCTCGTTTGCGTCGTTTGAGTGTATCGGTAGATTACGAAGTGAGAGAAGTCTTGAACTCAGAAGCTGCCCGCCTGATTTATACCAATCCGAAATTGTTGAGCTTGCAGGAAATGTATCGTGTGGCAGGTATGTATCAGCCTGGAACAAAGGAATATAAAGAAGTGTATGAGATTGCAGCCAACACTTATCCGGAAG
>OGDS01000865.1_pt1 | contig 27831 bp, 18 predicted proteins | sample 1570351 | NCBI WGS metagenome assembly OGDS01 (sample SAMEA2581974, study PRJEB24529) | metagenome | biome: Human gut stool | place: China | collected 2011
ATTTCAAACCGTTCTAACAATTTTTTATTGCCACACAAAATTTTTCCATCTGAAACCTCGACAACTAATCCTTCACCGGCAATTTCTTCAAATGTTTGCGGCCGTTCGAGTTTCAACTCACGTTCTTTGGCCGCATTTACTATACTTGTAGCAATCGGATGACTGGAAACAAGTTCTGCGGAGGCACAAAGCTTCAACAGCTCATCTTCTTCCATGCCACTTACCGGAACCAGCTTTTGAACAACAAAATTCCCTTTGGTCACAGTACCTGTTTTATCCATAACCACTGCTTTAACATTTTTCAGGGCTTCTATTGTAACGCCGCCCTTAAAAAGAATTCCATATTTCGAGCCGGCTCCAATGCCTGAAAAAAACGCCAAAGGCACGCTCAGCACCAGTGCACATGGGCAGCTGATAACCAGAAATGTTAAGGCTGTATAAGTCCAATATTCCCAATTTCCTGTTATAAAGCCGGGTATCACAGCAGTTAAAACAGCTACTGCCACAACAAACGGAGTATAGATACGCGCAAAACGTGTTATAAACCTGTCTAACTGTGGTTTGCTGGCAGCAGCATTTTCTACAGAGTCTAAAATTTTGGTGACCATAGATTCAGCCAGGACTTTTTCTACTCTGATTTTCAGCATCCCTGACGTATTAATACAACCAGAAATAACTTCATCGCCAAAACTGCGTTTTACCGGCACAGGTTCTCCTGTCACCGGAGAAGTATCAAGCAGGCTTTCACCTTCTATAACTACTCCATCCAAAGGAATACGATCACCGGCACGTACCAGTAAAATGTCACCAACATTGGCTTCCTCTGCCGGGATAACACGCACATCTTCACCAATCAGCAAATTAACTACTTCCGGACGCATATCGACAGCTTCCATAATCTGACCACGACTTTTTTCAACCGCACGATGCTCAAAATATTCTCCGATACGATAAAACAGCATAACTCCAACAGCTTCTTCATATTGATTGATAGCAAAAGCACCTAAAGTAGCTACTGTCATCAGGAAGTTTTCATCAAAAACCTGTCCCTTCGTACTATTTTTTAAAGCGGTTAAAACAATCCTTCCGCCCAAGAGAATATATGTGGCAACAAGACAGTAAATATGATAAGCTTCCGGCACGAGTCCGGCAATTTCGCTGATTATAAACAAAATTCCGCCAAACACTATTTCTGCCAGTGAACGCTGTTCATCCGACATTGAAAGTATTCCACCGCTTTTTTTACGCTGATTAATATTTTCAGCCAATACCGGCTTGCCTATACGTTCAACTACTTTTACACCTGCTTCGATCGTACTGCAAATTGCCTGGACCTGTGGCAGCAATTGTGCGTGATTCTTCGCTGTCAGCCGCAGTTGTTTCGTAGCATAAGTTATCGTTGCAGCAGAAACATCCGGCAAATCATTGATAGCCTTCTCCATTTTGGCGGCACAATTGGCACAGCCCAGGTTCTCTAACAGGTATACCTTGCTTTCAAAGTTGAACGGCATCATCCCACTGCGTGGCACAACTTCTACATCCGATTCTATAGCAGCACAGATTGCACGAATAGACGGCAGCAATACCTCGTGATTTTTGGCCGATAGACGCAGCTGTTTTGTTACAAAACTTACTGAAGCATATTCTACTCCAGGCAATTCTTTAATCTTATATTCCATTTTGGCGGCACAGTTGGCACAACCCAGATTTTTTAAAGCATAAACTCGTTTTATACAATCAGCATCAGGCATTCTGCAGATACAATTTTCCAAGCTTTCACCACAAACATCGCAATATTCCTCATGTGGATGGCAGAGCTCACATTGACAGTCATCTGCATGCCCGGGCACATGATGATCATGCCCACAGCCACAGGCTGCATCATGGTCATGGCCGCTTTCTCCTTTGTGATAATGTTCGTGTCCGCAGCCACAGGCTGAATTATCGTTATGGCCGCTTTCATCTTCCTGATGATGATCATGTCCGCAGCCCTGACTGTTATGTTCATGTAAATTTTCTAAAGCATGCTGTGTTTTGCTCATTTTCCAGCCTCCTTACTTTTACTGTAATCTTATTATAACACATGAGCAAATATTCATATATAGTTTTTTGAAAAATTTTACAAAACTTTTGAGAAAAATAATACAGGCAGCTTCCATTCATTTAATATGGAAACTGCCTGTTAAAATAGCCTTAATCTTTCTCAAAATACCTGCTTCAGTTACTGCAAATTTAGAAGGTTACCTGTAAACGATTCCAAATAATCTGAGAATCACGTCCGCTTTCTTTACCTTCCAAATCATAGTAATCCAAATTATAAACCATATTCTTGGCCAAAGTATAATTTATACCAACACCATAACCTTTAAAGCCTTCTTTAGTGAAGTATCCCCAGTCACCAGCTTTCATCGTATGAGCAATAAATGTACCTGCCCCCTGATCATAATAATTTCCCCAAAGTCCCCAGGTCCCCTGTTTGGCGACCTTGGCACCCTTATAAGCAGCACTGATGACAAAGCCGTCCGTATCAGCACCTTTTTCAACAGCTTTATCAGAAATATCAGAATTAAGATACATCGCCCCTAAAATAAAATCACCAAAATTATAATTTGCCCCTGCATTCCAGACCGCGTTATTAGAAATTTTCGTAAACCCGGCATCTAAATCTTCAAATCTATCATAACCGGCAGCTAAATCCAAGCGGCCGATTTTACCAGATAAACTGGCGCCATAGGCCTTATCTGCCATATAACCGGAATCTTTTTCAGTAATTTGCCCCCAATAGCCGCTAATTTTTACATTTTTACCATATGTTAACTGAATAACTTCTGCAGTATCGTCATAAAGGTTGCCATTAGCTAAAAATACTGGCGCTTTCCCTGCCATAACATTAAATCCACCCAATTTACCTGTAACATAGGCTTGATTGAGTTTGGTATCTTCATCACCGGAATCATTAGCAAGATTCTGGTCATTTTGAATACGGGCCGTATAAGTCCAGTCTTCATTTACACTGCCATTTACAAATAAACGAGTGCGCAGACGATTTTTTGCAACACTGCCTTTGTCTTTCTTAAAATCTCCGTCACGCCCTGCATATTCATAACGGATTTGTCCTGTAATCTTCACATTATCCGCTTTTTTCTCTAAAGCTGCTACGCGTACTCCCAAGCTGTCCAGTTCATCGGCAAATTCTACAGCCAGGCGGTCAACATTAGCGCCTTTAGCCATAGCTTTTGCTACAATTTGTGCCATTTCATAACGTGTCATCAGACGTTCGCCGCCAAAATTACCATCGCCATAACCATCAATAATTCCGGCTGCCGCCAGTCTGTTAACGGCATCATAAGCCCAATGCCCGGCCGGAACATCAGAAAAAGGATTAGCGGCATACACTGAAGCAGTCACTCCCAGCACCATTGCCATAGCAAGCACCAAAGTTTTTTTCATCATAATCAACTCCTAAAAAATATATATGCTAAGCACACTTTTACCGATTTTATATTTTTAAAAGCGTACTTATTTGGCTGTGTTTAAATATGAATAAATAAGTATTTATTCATCAAAAAATATTTTTATATTGCAGCACCCATTAAGACTGCTGCAATATACTAAAAAATTATTTAACAAAATGACAGGCTGCAAAATGACCTTTCTTAATTTCTTGCAATTGTGGTTTTTCGCTTCTGCAAATTTCCTGACAATACTCGCAGCGGCTCTGAAATGGGCACCCCAGCGGCAAAGCTAATGGACTCGGAATATCGCCTTCTAACGGCTGAATTTTTTCTCCAGGTTTGAAATCCACTTTAAAGATAGATTTTATCAAAGCTTTAGTATAAGGATGGACACCATTAACAGACAAACGACCTTTTTCCAATAATTCTACTACATTACCAAGATACATGACCGCGACCTGATGGCTCATCAAATCAACCAGACCAATATCATGACAGATAAAAAGATATGTAATATCTTTTTCCCGCTGCAGCCGTACCAGCAATTCACAAATTTTTTCCTGTACAGAAACATCCAGCGCTGAAGTGGCTTCATCGCAGACAATAATCTGCGGTTCCAGAGAAAGTGCCCTGGCTATACCCAAACGCTGGCGCTGACCTCCGCTCATACTATGAGGAAAACGGTCTTTGAATTCCACCGGCAGCTCCACCATTTGTAATAACTCTGCAGCTTTTGCGTCAACTTCAGAATTTTTCAGTAACCCAAAATTCAATAAAGGCTCACATAAAATATCTTTTACCCGCATTTTCGGATTAAAAGCCGCTGTAGGATCCTGAAAAACCATTTGTATTTTTCGGCGGTTCTGGCGAAGCGCTTCTCCCTTCAATTCCAAAATGTTCTGTCCTTCAAATATTACTTCACCCTCCGTCGCCGGATGGATCTGTAAAATCGTTCTGACCAAAGTACTTTTGCCGCAGCCGCTTTCACCAATAATGCCAAGAGTCTGTCCCTTATAAGCATTTAAATTTACTTTATCACAGGCAGTGAGAACCTTGCCGCCATCTACCTGAAACTTTTTAGTCAGATTTTTTACTTCCAATACTATTTCTTGCGGTAATGCAACTCCATCATGGGCGCAGTTACAGTTCTCATGCGGGTGTAATTTTACGTTCTCAGGCATAATAACGCTTACCTCCCACAACCGGAACAGCCGCCAGCAGTTCCTTAGTATATGCATGCTGTGGATTGCCGATAATCTCTTCCCGCAGTCCGCTCTCCACAACCATACCATTCTGCATCACAACGATTTTATTTGACATATACGAAGCTACACCCAAATTATGAGTAACTATGATCACCGCGGCATTGTATTCGTCACGAACATCAACGATCTGCCTGATGATCTGCGCCTGCGTTGTGACATCAAGCGCGCTTGTAGGCTCATCAGCCAAAAGCAGCTTCGGGCTGAAGGTCATCGCCAGAGCTATACCTACACGCTGGCGCATCCCCCCTGATAATTCGAACGGATAACTGCGCATTACATTGTCAGGATTGGGCATCCTTACATCATCAAGCATCTTAACAGCCAGATCATAGGCTTCCCGTCTGGAAATCTGCGGCGCATGATTCAGAATATAATCAATAAACTGTTCGCCGATACGGCGGATAGGGTTGATCATATTACCGCTGTCCTGAAAAATCATAGAAATCTCAGTCCCACACATTTCACGCCATTGCTGCGGCGTATTATCCAGCAGGTTTCTGCCGTCAAAAATGATATTGCCGCCGCTTACATGTCCATTACCCGGCAAACAGCCCATAATAGCACGTATCACCGTTGTTTTACCGCTGCCGCTTTCGCCAACGATAGATAAAATCTCACCTTTTTTCAATTCTATATTGGCGCCAGTTACGGTAGTCTTGCTGCCGTAACTGATATCCAAATCTGTAACTTTTAAAAGCATTACAGTGTCCCTTCTTCCCACAGATTATTTCTGGGCAGGCTTGATCTCCTTCGTCAGCCAGTAATAATCACACGGTAAAATTTCTGCATTGGCAATAGAAGTATTACTGATCATGTTTGTCTGCGGATAACCAAAAATAATCGTTGCCGCATCATCAAGAATAATTTTCTGCATATCGATTACTAATTGACGACGTTTCGCCGGATCAAATTCTACTGCCAGCTTATCGCTCAGAGCATCATAGGCAGGATTGCTGTAACCGCTGCCGTTCTGCGGATTATTACCGTTAACATTTGTTTTCCAGTACTGATTGATAAAGACCTCGGGGTCGCCTGCCTGCAGGGTAAGAATATTGGAAATCAGCAAGTCATATTCGCCTCGTACACCAATCCCGTCCAAAACATTATAATCAACATTTTTCAGGTTAACCTTGATACCAACCTTTTTAGCATCGGACTGGGTAGCTTCAGCAAATAAAGGCAATTCTGCACGACCGCTGTAGAAAATAAAGTCCATCTCCAGATTTTTACCGTCTTTATCAACATAGCCATCACCATTGGTATCTTTCCAGCCAGCCTCTTCCAACAGTTTCTTAGCACGTTCTACATTATAGGTATTAGGATCTTTTAACTGATCAAATCCATAATCGACAGAAGGCGGCATCAACGGTCCGCCAGGAGTAAATGTGTCCTTCAGTAAAACCTTACAGTAGGTTTCACGGTCCAAAGATGACAGCAAAGCTTCGCGAACACGTTTATCATACATCGGCTTGCCTTCCTTAACATTCATACGTGCCAATACGTCACGCAGGGAAGCAATAGTGCTGATATTGTACTTATCTTTGTTGTTGAACAACGACATGTCCCCGGGAGCGATATTGATCGCCATATCAATCTCACCAGACTGCAGGGCCATAGCGCGTGTATTGGGATCATCAATAGTCGGGATCTCAACATGCTTAAACGGTACTTCGCCATCCCAGTAATTAGGATTAGCATCCATAACAGCTTTAGCTTTACTGTACGTATTGACCATATACGGACCGGTACAGATGGGCCCTTGCTTAGCATAATCACGGTCAGTTACACTGGTGTCAATAATAATAAAAAGCGGATCACCAAGCATTCCCGGTAATGTAGCAACAGGCGTATGGGTTTTGATGGTCAAAGTCTGTCCGTCAGCACTGATATTGTCATATTCAAACATTGCTCTGGCACGGGCAGCTTTTTCAAATGTACGCTCAATAGATTTTTTTACAGACTCAGCAGTCACCTTATTCCCATTTGAAAATTTCGCTTTATCATTGATTTTAAAAGTCCAGGTAAGTTTATCGTCGCTGACCTGCCAGCTTTCAGCCAGCCAAGGAGTAGAATTCATTTTTTCATCAAATTTTACCAGACATTCACCTAAGCCGTAACGCATAACAATCCAGCCAAAGTAGTTATCTGTTGGTTCCAGACTGTCGGCAAAATTAGTAACGCCAAATTTCAAAGTGTCTTTGGCTGCCGCAGCTTTTTTGTCATCGCCGCCACAACCGGCTGAAGTAAATGCCAGCAAACCTATCATTGCAACGGCTGCTGTAAATTTAATAGTTTTTTTCATCATACATCTCCCTTTCAAATCCTTTTTATTTTATTGACTGTATATAAAAATTTATTCAATAGCTGAACTTAATCTTCCTGACGCGGGTCAAGCACATCACGCAAACTGTCGCCCCATAGGTTAAAGACTACTACCGTCAAAAAAATAGCCAGACCAGGGAAAAACATCAGCCAGGGAGCCGTCTGCAGCTGCTGACGTCCTTCATTGAGCATCAATCCCCATTCAGGAGCCGGCGGCTGCGAACCGAAGCCTAAAAATGAAAGCCCTGCCAGTTCCATCATCATAGCGCCGATATCCGAAGCTGCTGTAATAATCATTAACGGTAAAATATTAGGCACGATATGTTTCCACAAAATATGTGTCGGTTTGCCGCCGTTGACAACTGCCGCTTCGACAAAATCACGCTTTTTTATCTTTAATACCATACTACGTGCCAAACGAGCGTATTTAGTCCAGGTAACGATAGTCAAAGCGATAATCGCATTGATCAGACTGCCGCCAAGGATACCGGCAATAGCAATGGCCAGTATCATTCCGGGAAAGGAAATCATCATATCAGAAATACGCATAATAACCGTATCTACCTTTCCGCCAAAATAACCGGCCAGAACACCCAGCGAAGTACCTACTGCAAAAATGACCGCTACCAACAGCAAAACACTGCTCAGAGAATAGCTGGCACCATACAAAACCCGACTGAAATTATCCCGCCCCAGCTTATCAGTTCCAAAAAGATGTTCACTCGAAGGCGGCAGATAAGCATTTTTCATCGTAGCTTCCAACGGATCATAAGGAGCTAGCAGCGGCGCCGCTAAAGCAATACCTATCAGCAGCAGCACTAAAAAACTGGAAAAGGCAAAAGCACGATTATTCTTTAATCCGTTAATAAGATTCTCCATGCTATCTACCTTCCTTTCGCAGGCGCGGATCAAGCCGGTTATAAGAAATATCAACAACTAGATTGATGACCATATACATAAGGGCTATCCACAAAACAATCCCCTGTACAAGCTGAAAGTCTCGATAGATGATAGACTGAACAGCTAAATAACCAAGCCCCGGCCAGGAAAAAACGATCTCTACTACTGCCGCGCCGCCCAGCAGACTGCCGAAGGACAGGCCCAGCAGTGTAATCAAAGGCAGCATCGCATTCGGCAATACTTCCCGCCAGAGAATATAGCTTTCACTCATTCCCCTGGCTCTGGCACCGACAACATAATCCTGATTGAGTTCCTCCAAAACCGTCGTCCTTACCTGACGTGTATATTTTGCCTCCACAACTATACCCAACGTCGTAGCTGGTAAAATCAGGGTCTCCAGACTTACTCTGCCACCGACAATTGGCAGCCAGCCTAATTTTAAACCAAAAATCCAAAGCAGCATTAAACCCATCCAAAAATTAGGTATCGAAACTCCGAAAAACGTCAGTCCCCTAACGGCATAGTCAAAAATACTGTTGCGCTTCACCGCAGAATAAATGCCTAACGGCAGCGAAAAAATCAGCATAAAAAAGGTAGACGCCAACGCTAATATCAATGTGGCAGGCAACGACTGCATCAACTCTTCCACCACAGGCTTTTTAACCATATATGAAAATCCAAAGTTTCCCTGTACAGCCCTTCCAAGCCAATCTAAATACTGGAAAACAAAGGGCTTGTCCAATCCCAGTTCATGCCTTAAAGCATCAATCTCCACCTGACTGACAACAATATCCTCATTGCCGGCAATCATTTGTCTGACCGGGTCACCTGGCGACAGCATTACCAAAGCAAATGTGACGAAACTGATCCCCAATAGCACCAATACGATTTGCCCGATCCTGCCCCAAATCTGTTTGTTTTTCAACGCTTTCCATCTCCTTACAAAAAAAATCTCCTGCAACCATGAACCACGGATGCAGGAGATCATAAAATTTGTATAAACAGGCATAAACGACCTCTTTATTCAATCTTCAAGAACTAACTGCTGATCCGTCACCCGCGGATATGGCAAAACCAAAGGCTGCGATCTGACTTACGCATTATGCGCTTACAGTGGCGTGACCGTGCCGGATTTACACCGGACTTCCCTAATTTAACCTTGAGGCACCTTTGATAAAATTATTAAGTTGTATTAATATTAGCACAAACTATATACTTAGTAAACACTTTTATTTTATTTTTCAAATCTTTTTTCTAAGTTTTTTTAATGAAAAAAATAATATTAAGGATTGAGTACCAACAAATATCAGAAATGATATCCACAACCCGTCATTTCCCCACAAAGGTACCAAAACTCTCTCAACAGGCCAAAATACAGCTAAAGCAATCAGCATCATATTACGTATAGGAGCAGTATAAGTAGCACCTGTAAACATCCCATAAAGAGCTAACCCTAAACCTGCTATTACAGGATAGACAAGAACATAATTTCTGTAAGCTGCCGCTAATACAGCAACCTCTTGCAAATCTGTAAAGCAATTAATTAAAAATGTACTTCCAAAAAAGAACCCAACTACCAGCAGCACTATCAATACAAACAGCCATTTATAGGTCATCCGCAGCGTCTGCCAAAATAAAGCACTGCTCTTTTGGCCCAGTGCTCTTCCTGAGAAAATAGAGGCGCCGTTAGCCATGCCATCTACCAAAAACGACATAATATCCTTCAGTTGGAATAATACGGCATTTGCTGCCAATACCACTGTCCCCAATGCTGCACCGGCAGCGGCAATAACATTATTTACTGTCAGCAGACAGGCCGTACGAATCATTAAATTAGCATTTACCGAAAGCATTTTCAACAAAGTTTCGGGTTCTACGACTGTTCTGTAATCCAAGTTTTTATAGTCAAACTTACCATAAAGATACATAAGCCAGCAGCCAACTGCAGCGCCATAGAGCTGACTTAGCAGTGTCGCCCAGGCCACTCCCTCAATACCGAAGTGCAGCACAAACACAAACCACATACTTAAGATCATATTCAATACATTACTTGAAACCTGCATAAACACCGAAGCACGAACTCTGGTCTGTCCCATCAGCCAACCCAATGATACATAGTTGAATAACACCAGCGGAGCTCCCCAAATCAAAATATTATAATAAGCTGCGCAGAGCTCGGCTACATCGGCAGCAGGAGCTACTAAAGCCAGATAAGCAGTTAAAATAGGCTTCTGAAAAATAATGCATCCACAACCGACTATCAACGCAACAAAAAGCGGCCTTAAAAAAGCCAGCAATCCTTCTTCTCTGCAGCCAGATCCCAGCGCCTGCGCGGCATAGCCCGAAGTACTGACACGCAGAAAGCCAAAAAACCAGTAAATGTTATTGAAAAGGATTGCTCCCAAGGCTACAGCTGCTATATACTTAGGATCAGGAAGCTGCCCCATAACAGCAGTATTAACAGCCCCCATCAATGGCTGTGTCATCGTTGAAAGCATAAAAGGTATCGTAATTCCCAAATATTCTCTGTCTGTCAAAACATTTGTCCGCACCTGTACTTCCCCTTCACTGATACAGCTTAGTATTTCAGCTGTTATTCTAAAATGTTTTTGAGATTAATTGATAATAGCTATTGTATGAACATATTATCATATGTTATACTGATTAGCAAGAATAAAATGAAAATAATCGTATCAAATTTTACAAAATAAGGCTTAGCTAAGCAAAGGAGTTGTAAAAATGTCAGATACGCTGTATATTCGAGGTTTAAAAGCAGAACGAGGACAAAAACTGCAAACTTATCTTCCTGTCCTGGACACTAATACGGAAATACCTATCACTATCATTAACGGTCAAAATGACGGTCCTACTCTTTTAATAACAGCAGGTATCCACGGCGGTGAATATCCTGGCATCGCGGCTGCCATGGAACTCGGCCGGGACACAGAACCTGAATCAATCTCGGGCTGCCTGATCATAATACATCCAGCCAACATTCAAAGTTTCTGGGCTCGCAGTGCTTTTGTGACACCCGATGACGGTAGAAACCTGAACCGTGAATTTCCCGGTAATGCCAATGGTACACTTTCCCAAAAAACAGCCTGGCTGCTTAGTCAGTATTTTTTCCCTTTAGCCGATTTTTACGCAGATCTGCACAGTGGTGACATCCACGAAGAACTTTATCCTTATGTCTATTATCCCGGGCTTCCAAACGCTGAAATTTCTGCAAAAGCGCGCGAAGCAGCCATGGTTCTGGATATGGAATTTATGGTTCGTTCAACTGCCACAACAGGCGCCTATAATTATGCCGCTATTTCCGGCGTCCCCTCTATTCTCATCGAACGCGGCGGAGCAGGATTATGCTTGCGCGAAGACATCGACGCCTATAAAAAAGATCTTCATAACATACTTTGCAAGCTGGGGTTATTCACAAACAGCGCACCGTTACCGCGCAAACATACACCGATAGACGTTACAGACGTTATTTATCTTGAAACGAACAACACCGGCTGTTGGTTTCCCTGCTTTCATTGCGGCGACAAAATAAAAAAAGGCGATAAACTTGGCTGCCTGACTGATCTTTTTGGCAATACCATTACTGTCTATAATGCCGAACAAGATGGCATTATTCTCTATCAATGCCCTGCTCTATCAGCTCCTAAAGGCACAATTTTAGTAACCTATGGTCAAATCCGGAATAATTAAAATAATGTTGCTTGACAAACCCCCAGCTAACCAATTACAATCAAAGTAATCTCTTTGCACTGCATATCGCTACAGTACAAACTGAACAGGCGGTAAACCTTTGGTTTTAGCGGCCGGGCCCATCGGGCAGCAGATTCGTAAATAAACATCTGCGGGACAGTAGTAGTTCCGCAGATGTTTTTATTATATCTGTTCCGCTGCAAGAGTAACACCAGGGAGGTTATCCACCATGCAAGATAAAATTATCCAGTCCGAGCGTCTGGCTATGCAGGTTTCTATTAACAGTATCATCGTAAATCTGATTCTTTCAGTTGGTAAATTAGCAGCAGGGATACTGGCTAATTCTGCCGCAATGATTTCTGATGCTATTCATTCCGCTTCCGACGTCTTCAGTACCTTTATCGTTATGGCCGGCGTCAAGATATCCAATAAAGCTTCTGATGCAGAACATCAATACGGACACGAACGTTTGGAATGTGTCGCCGCCATCATTTTAGCGATAGTTTTAGCACTGACAGGTATTGGTATAGGTTACGCAGGTTTAGAAAAAATACTTCACGCTTCAGCTGAAGATTTGAAAATACCGGGCAGCCTTGCTTTGATCGCTGCAGTAATTTCCATTATCGTTAAAGAAGGTATGTTCTGGTACACTAAAAAAGCAGCTGCCAAAATAAATTCCAGTGCTTTAATGGCAGATGCCTGGCATCACCGCAGTGACGCATTGTCCTCAATAGGCAGCTTTATCGGCATTTTAGGTGCCCGTATGGGCTATCCTGTTTTAGATCCTCTTGCCAGTGTAGTCATTTGTCTGATGATCGTTTACGCATCATACGAAATTTTTAAAGATGCCATAGACAAGATGGTCGACCGCTCCTGTGACGAAGCCACTATCAATACGATGACAGCTCTGATAAGCGCTCAAAAAGGCGTTGACCACATAGACGTACTGCAAACCAGAAAATTTGGCTGCCGCATCTATGTAGATGTCGAAGTAAGCGCTGACGACGACCTGACTTTACTGGAAGCACATACTATCGCCGAAAATATTCATAAAGCAATTGAAAGTAATTTTTCGGAGGTAAAACATTGCATGGTCCATGTAAACCCATGCAGCGAAGTACACCATGACTAAATAAAAAAACCACCACTGTTCAAGTGATGGTTTTGGCAGGCGCACCCCTACGCCTGCCAACGAAGGAGGAGAGAAAGGATTTTCTATTCTTTTAAGAAAGCCTTGAAAACAGCAAATAAATCAGAATATATCTGCCGGACAGAGTGAAAATGTGTCCGGCATTTTTACTCTGTAGAACAATCAATATTTCGACCAGCAAGAATAAAACGACAATCATAAGAAAAGACCGTCTTCTCAAGGCGCGAAGACGGTCAAATGTTATCAGTCAAAGCGGTTCTGCCACTCTCACATAAACAGAACCTCATTGGTTAAAAACATCTCCTTCCTGTCTCTCGCAGGTCAAGCAGTGATGCTTATATAGGCTGCTGTCCGGCTTCAGGTATTACCTTGGCTTGTGCAAGGACTGACCTGTTACGGTGACGGGATCGCATCGGATTTACACCGATCGACATTTAAGTTCATAGAACACCCATATGAAATATTGATTTGTTATATTAATTATAAGCATTACTAATTATCTTGTCAACACTTTTAGTAAAAAAACTTCTAAATATTTTTTGCGTTATATATTACTAATAAGTATTAGCAGCAATTTTATGTTATGTGAAAATATTTGCACTTCTACCGTAATTTTTAAATACGCTTATCTTATGCTGTAAAAAGATAAGCGTATTTTTCATTAAGCGTTAATAACGTCGCCTCTGCAACCGATAATACACACACTAGCTCTGGTTTTTCTTTAGTCATCTACTCTCACCTCTTTTATTCTTTTGACAGCAGAGAATCTAAAAGCAAAAGGATATTGTTGCCAATAGCAGCGTGGAATCTAATGTTATCTTTATCGTCAATGCTCCACGCAACATGCATGGCGCTGGTTTTATTCGAATATAAGCGTTTAAATTCGTCAAGCATCTGTTTTGGTAATTTGACATACAGCATCATATTATATTGTTTAAATTTTTCATCAACCAGAACGTAGTGAGAGTCGAGAACTTCCAATCCATAACGTTTTTCGATTAATTCTATCAGGCCTTTAATAGCCGGGTTATCATTCATATGTATTGCCTCCTTAAAAAATGGCGCGGCCCACAGGTGGCCGCGCCCCAATGGAGAATCTAAAAATTATTTTATTTCAAAAGGCGAGCTGTCTTTAACATTAACACCGCTCAGCTCAGCAGCGGCAAATCTGTTGATGAGATCTTGAACCGCCATAGTAGCCGAAATTTTTCCGCCCACTACTTCACGCTCGATCTCTTCTTTGCAGCCAATAATGGCTGGCGAACGATAAAACAGATTATGCAGATGTTCTTCAACCATGGTATATACCCAGGAAAGCGTCTGCTGTTTCCTGCGTTCAGCTAACACGCCATTTCCCCAGCCTTGTTTCATAAAGGCTTCGATAACATCATTCCACAGTTCCATAATTCCCGCTCCTGTATAAGCAGAGCAGGTATAGGCATGAGTCGTCCAGTTTTCGGTAGCCTGACGTAAAAATTGCAGGATACGTTCATACTCCGCTCTGGTAACCATTGCCCGCTGTTTATTATCACCATCAGCTTTATTGACGACGATTGCATCGGCGAGTTCCATTACGCCTTTTTTCATCCCCTGCAATTCGTCGCCGGCGCCTGTCAATACGACCAGCAGAAAGAAATCTACCATCGAGCGTACGGTAGTTTCACTCTGCCCTACGCCTACGGTCTCGACTAAAATGGTGTCATAGCCGGCAGCTTCGCACAAAAGCAGTGTTTCACGGCTTTTACGAGTCAGACCGCCCAAAGTTCCTCCCGAAGGAGACGGACGGATAAAAGCATTCGGTTCGCGTGAAAGCTGTTCCATACGTGTTTTATCGCCCAGGATACTGCCTTTGGTAACAGTACTGGAGGGATCGACCGCCAGTACTGCGACTTTATGTCCGCCACGACACAGGTTTGTGCCAAGAGCCTCAATAAAGGTGGATTTACCTGCACCAGGCACACCGGTGATCCCAACACGTGTCGATTTACCAGTGTAAGGCAGCAGTTTTTGGATAACCTGCTGTGCCGTCTCAAAATGAGCGGCAGCATTACTTTCAACCAAAGTGATGGCGCGTGATAAAATTGCGCGGTCACATTTGAGGACACCTTCGACGTAATCGTCGACTTCCAGCTTACGGCGTTTGATAGCCGGAGCTACTTTGTCTTTTTTATCTACTGTTACACCTGGAGTTCCTTCATGACCACCTGTAACACCGTACATTACCCGGCAGGCAAATTTATCGTTTTCTTCTTCAGGCACCCACGAAGGTTTATAAGTATCTGTCATGGCTTAATCCGCCAAGCGTCTGTTCAGCTCTTCCAGTACTTTTTTAGCGCAGACAGGTATAATGGTGCCGGGTCCAAAAATAGCTGCTGCACCGTGTTCGTAGAGATAATCATAGTCCTGGGCAGGAATTACGCCGCCGATAACGACCATGATATCCTCACGTCCGCGTTTTTTAAGTTCTTCTACCAGTTGCGGCATCAAGGTTTTATGACCTGCTGCCAATGAGCTCATACCAACGATATGAACATCATTATCTACTGCATCCTGCGCAGCTTCTTCCGGAGTTTGGAACAGAGGGCCGATATCTACGTCGTAGCCCATATCTGCGAAAGCGGTAGCAATAACTTTCGCCCCGCGATCATGTCCGTCTTGTCCCATTTTAGCAATATAGATACGGGGACGACGGCCTTCGCGCTGTTCAAAGTCATCTGTCATCTGACGAACTTCCTTGATAACATCTTCGTCAGCAAATTCGCTGCTGTAGACGCCGGAAATTGAACGGATGATAGCTTTATGACGGCCGCAGACTTTTTCGACAGCGTCAGAAATCTCGCCTTTGGAAGCGCGCGCACGAGCTGCGTTAACTGCCAGCTCCAGCAAGTTGCCTTCGCCGGTTTCCATGGAATGGGTGATAGCGTCCAAACAACGGCGAACTTCATCGTTGTCACGGTTAGCACGCAATTTTTTCAGACGTTCGATCTGCGCCAAACGAACTGCAGTGTTGTCGACTTCCAGAATATCAAGCGGATCTTCTTTTTCCAGACGGTAATCGTTTACGCCGACAATTTTTTCGGCGCCGGAATCGATATGAGCCTGACGACGTGCTGCCGCTTCTTCGATACGCATTTTAGGAAGACCGGTATCGATAGCTTTGGACATACCGCCGAGCTGTTCGATTTCCTGGATATGTGCCCAGGCTTTTTGAATCAGCTGGTTAGTCAGTGCCTCTACATAGTAGGAACCGCCCCACGGATCAATAACTTTGCAGACTTTGGTTTCGTCCTGAATGTACAATTGAGTATTACGAGCAATACGAGCCGAGAAATCTGTCGGCAACGCGATAGCTTCGTCCAAAGCGTTAGTATGCAGCGACTGGGTATGCCCCAAAGCTGCTGCCATAGCCTCGATACAGGTACGCGTAATATTGTTGAACGGATCTTGCTCTGTCAGGCTCCAGCCGGAAGTTTGCGAATGTGTACGCAAAGCCATAGATTTGGTTTTTTTCGGGCCGAAGGAATTAACGATTTTCGCCCACAGCATACGTCCTGCACGCATTTTAGCAATTTCCATAAAGTAGTTTTTACCCATTGCCCAAAAGAAGGACAAACGCGGTGCAAACTGGTCAATAGTAAGACCATGCTCAGTACCTGTACGCAGATATTCGAGACCGTCGGCTAATGTATAGCCAAGTTCGATATCAGCAGTAGCGCCTGCTTCCTGCATATGATAACCGGAAATCGAGATACTGTTGAATTTGGGCATATAAGCGGAGGTATATTCGAAAATATCACCGATGATGCGCATGGAAGCTGTAGGCGGATAGATATAGGTATTACGAACCATGAATTCTTTCAGAATGTCGTTTTGGATCGTACCTGCCATAACTGATTTGTCTACGCCCTGTTCTTCACCAGCCAGGATATAGAAGGCCAATACAGGCAGCACTGCGCCGTTCATTGTCATTGATACAGACATTTGATCCAGAGGAATGCCGGAGAAAAGAATCTCCATATCCAAAATGGAGTCAACGGCAACACCGGCTTTACCTACGTCACCGACAACGCGCGGATGATCGGAGTCATAACCGCGGTGAGTTGCAAGGTCAAATGCGATAGACAGACCTTTTTGCCCTGCCGCCAGGTTACGGCGATAGAAAGCATTTGATTCTTCTGCAGTAGAGAAGCCTGCATATTGACGTACTGTCCAGGGTTTGGTTACATACATCGTTGAATAAGGTCCACGCAAAAATGGCGGGATACCTGCCATATAATGCAGATGTTCGCAGTCTTTATAGGCATTCACATCATATAAAGGAGCTACGTTGATTTGTTCCATTGTACGGTAAAAATTTTCTTCAAAGGATTTACCGGTTTCAGTTTTTAATTTTTCCTTCCAGGCAGCAAACTCGGCGTCGCCTTGTGCGGGTGCCTGCTGAAAGGGAATTTGACTAAAATCAGGAATTCTGGACATTATCAGAACATCCCCCTTTCTTTTTGCATACGGAGCAAGGTTTCATAGCAGTTGGATTTGACGCTGATGTAATCATCCATACCTGCAGCATCACAGATTTCTTTCAGTTCTGCACTGGGAGCACCTGCCAGGAATACCTTCATTTCCGGATTTACAGCTTTGATGCCTTTCGTAACTGCTGGTGCCAGTTCCGGATAAGTAGCGTCAGTCGAGCAGACGATGGCTGCATCGGCACCGGACTCAAGCGCTGCTTTAACAGCTTCTTCGACAGTGAGGAAGCCATTATTTGTCACAACCTCAAAGGCAGCCACCTGCATGAAAGAGGTAACAAAATCGGCACGTGCTTTATGCTGCGGGATCGGTCCCATATTGGCCAGGAAAATTTTAACGTTTGCACCGGTTTTATCAACAAAATTTTCCGTACGCATACGCAGTTCTTCATAGCGTTCAGTCCAGCGATGCGGAGCAATAGCTTCAACCTTTTCGCCCTGAGCGCTGCCGGTAAGAGCTGCTGAAATTTCGCCCATAGTTGCTCCGGCCAGTAATGCTTTTTCAGCATCAGCGATCAAAGAACCCAACTCGCTGGCATCACGTTTGCCAAGGTCGCTGAGTACAGCTTCTACATAAGCATTGTCGCGTACTTTTACATTGACTTCCAAATCAGTTTTGCGTGCTTTAAGGATTCCTGCGAAATCAACTTCAGGCACTTCCAAAAGTTCTTCAGTCATGTTCGGGTACATGTTATTGCCGACTGCACGATCTTTTCTGGTAGCAAGATTTTTAAAACGTTCTTCTAAAATAGCTTTAACCGCTGCCTGTACTTTGCCGCTTTCAAGCGCTGCCAGTAAGCCGCCGTGGCTTTCGATTTCCTGGAACTTAGCCCAGGTTTTTTCCGTAAATTCTTCTGTCAGCGGTTCAATATACCAGCTGCCGCCGGAAGGATCGATCGGCTGAATAAAGTTGAATTCATGCTGTTCCATGATCTGGATATTACGGGCAATACGGCGAGAAAATACATCACTGGGACGAATGCAATGATCGAAAGGTTTGACATACATGCCGTCCATACCGCCAACAACCGCAGAGAAGGATTGTGTTGCCGCACGCAGCAGATTTACATAAGGATCGTATTTCGTCTGGCAGAAGGTAGAAGTGCTGACATAAAGATTGATCTTTTGTGCTTCTTCATCCCCACCGCAATTTTTAACGATTTGCGCCCAAACCATTTTCAGACTGCGCAGTTTAGCAATTTCCATAAAGAAATTAGCTCCGATACTGAAATGAAAACGCAGGTGACGACAGAAGGTATTGACATCAATACCACGGCGTTCCATAGCGCGCATATAAGTTACAGCTTCGTTCATAGCATACGCTACTTCCTGAACGTCGTTAGCACCGCCATTATGATAAACATCGGTATTGACAACTACTGTTTTAAGCTGCGGAGCATTTTTTTCAGCCCAGGCAATACTATGTGCCATTTCGTCATAATATTCATCCAGCGGACGAACTAATTCGCCGTCCAAAGCAAGTTCGCCAATCGGATCGGCGGTAATAGCGCCATGTAATTTTTCGAGGGCCAGGCCTTTTTTCTCGCAGGCAGTGATCACAGCAGCCAAAAGAGCGATGTTGGAAGCGCCGGCATAAATATCGATTTCAAATTTTTCCAGATCTACGCCATCCAGCAGTTTTTCTACGTCAGCTACGGTAGCCAAAGATACGCCTATATCGGCAACATCTTTTACATCTGCCTTATCAGGGTCGCAGCCTTTGCGTGTCGCAGTATCTAAAACGACGCTGGCAGCGGTAGTTCCTTTCAAAAGCTCGTATTTGACCATTTCATTGGCTTCGGCAGGAGTTTTTCCATCACACTCCTGAGCAATAGTCCATACTTTATGGATATAACCTCCTGCATTAGCACCGCGCAGGTTGCTTTCCATGCCGGGATAGGTTTTATTGTGAGTGATTTTCTCCTGATCCTCTAATCTATAAATAGGATTCAGGGTGATACCCTCATAAGTTTTAGTGAACATACTCTTTTCAAAAGAACCGCCTTTAAGCGCAGTCACTACTTCTTGCTTCCATTCCTCATAGGACGGCGGCGTAAATTCATCGAAAGTAACCGGAGGGATAGTTCCCACTAAAGTTTCTTCCTGCTGAATCTCTGCTGTAAGGTTTTTATCTTGTTCCATATACGGCATCCTTTCATTAATTATTTTCTGTGCCGGGGTAGTAAATGTTCACCTCCTGTACTTTGCTTACTTATGTATCGCAGAATGGTTCGAGTATCTCCTACCGAGACTGCCTCTATAAGTCCCTTCTCAAAAAAAAGCAACCATCACAAAAAATGTGATGGTTGCTCTTGCCGCGCACCCCTACGCAGGCAATTGAGAAGAAGGTTCTTGCACAAAGAGAACTTGAGAATGGCAATAAACCTGACAGGTTGTCCAGGCCTGTCACAAATAAATATATACACTGATGGCTGACCTTATTTCCGAGGTCTAGCCATCACACTTCGACCTCAACGCGCTTACAAAAGCACAGAAAAACAGAAAACCGTTTTCTTAAAATAATATTAAGAAAAACGGTCAGAAATTCATAGCAAAAGATTCGCACTTCGTATTTACCTAAAATACGAACTCTGCAGCATCTCCTCCCCGTCTCTCGCAGGTCAATCAGCGATGTAGCTAAGGCAGTTCTTCTGACTCCGATTCATAGCTCACTTCACCTTCCCGGTATTACTACCAGTGGCATTTGAAGTTTACTCCTCGTTACAGCGGCGGGACCGCGTCGGAATTACACCGACTTCTCTATTAAGCTCCGTAGAGCACCTTTAGCTTACAATATTCATTTGTTAGCTTAATTATATTTATTACTATTTCTTTTGTCAAGTCTTTTAATATATTTTTTCATATATTATTTTTCGCAAATAAAACAGTATCGTAGCTTACTATTTTATTCAGTAAGCTACGATACTGCTAATCAAGACTTTTATTTTTAAAATACATAGTGATTCCCAAAGGAACGCAGATATTCAAAAACAATAACCGTACTAATTGGTAAGTAAGAATGATTGAAACATCTTCTCCCATACTCATTCCAGCCAGACACATTTCCGCAATTCCGCCGGGAGCCATTGCTAAAAAAGCGGTTACTAAAGAAAACCCATACCGTTCTGACAGGGACCAGGCAACAACAACACTGACACCAATCATCAAAACGATACCACTAAAAATATAAGGCATCAATTCCTTAGTAGCCGAAAGTTTTTTGGGATCCAGCATTACACCCATGTATAATCCAATACTTACCTGTGCCAGCATCATAAGCAAACCAGGCACAGGCTGTAAACTTCCCCAAAAATACGACCCTGCCGCTGTTGCCAGAATCGGCCCCAGCAAACGCGGTGTTGGCACCTTTAACTTAGTCGCAACAAAAGCGCCTAAAAACGACAATGGGACAAGAATAAGCCAATGCGTACCGTCTGTTGTCTGAACAATAGCATTGTTTTGCATAACCTGAGCACCTAAACCATGGATTACCAGAAATGGTACTGCTACAATAACGCCTACCAGCCTCAGAGTCTGCATAACGACAACAACATTTGCGTCAGCCCTTGGATCATCCTCCGACATCAGCATCATTTGCGTCAGCCCGCCAGGCATAATGCCCATCACACAACTGATCAGATTAGCCGAAGTATGTCTCGCTGTCCACCAGGCAATTAAAACAGCAACAGCTACAGCTATCAACGTGGCTTCCAGTACCCCAAAGGTCTGATGCGTCATTTTCTCCCATGTATCAGCTGTAAAATTACGGCCAATACCATACCCAGCTACAAGCAAACCCAATTCACGCCAATTCTTAGGCCAGGTAACAGGCGAACCAGCTATCTTACAGGCTACTGCAGCAAAAATGCCGCCTAAAAGATATGGTATAGGCAATTCCATTTTTAAAAATAACGTTCCTAAACAGGCTGCCATAACAAACAGCAGCAAACGATTCAACATATTTCCCTCGCTTAATAATGCCCTTCCAGTGCCGTCATGATCCGCCCTATCAATTCACTGCGCATTGTATTCTGAGTTACAGAATAGGTCATAATACGGCTGTCATCCAGTCCCAGTTCCCGTTTGAATAATGCTTTTTGAGCCATCGCTGCATTTTTCGACAATTTATCTGCTTTGGTCAAAATAACCTGAACCTGCAGTCCACAGTCCAGTAACCAGTGATAGCTTTCAATATCGCTGTCCAAAGGCTTATGCCTGATATCAATAAGCTGACAGACCAGGCCTAGATTATCAGATCCGGAAAGATATTTACTGATAAATCCTGACCATTTATCTTTGTTCGTTTTAGCTGTTTTGGCAAAACCATAACCTGGTAAATCTACTAAATAAAAATCAGCACGTTCTTCCTGCCCTTCAGTAGTGCGTTTAGCCTGCAAACCATAAAAATTTATAGTCTGTGTTTTGCCTGGAGTCGAGCTCACTCTTGCCAAGCCGTTACGTCTGCAGAGCGAATTGATCAGTGATGATTTGCCAACATTAGAACGCCCTATAAAAGCAGCCTCTATCAACGGTGGTGTCGGATATTGGTCTGCTCTAACAGCAGATGTGATATATTGGGCATGAATAATATCCCAGGTTCCTTTATTCATCTTACTCCTCCAAAGCTAATTTCAACACTTGATCCATATGATTAACAGGAATGAATTTTATTGCCGCACGCACATTGACAGGAAGTTCTTCCAGATCCTGCATATTCTGTTCTGGAAGCAGAATGGTTTTTACACCATAACGATGCGCCGCCAGCATTTTTTCTTTAATTCCTCCTACCGGAAGCACTTTGCCAGAAAGAGTGATCTCTCCAGTCATGGCAATACCCGCTTTTATGCAACGTTTAGTCAGTGCTGAAACCATAGCCGTCACCATAGTAATGCCGGCGGAAGGACCATCTTTTGGGATTGCGCCTTCCGGTAAATGAATGTGGATATCAGTAGTTTCATAAAACTTTTCATCCAAATGCAGCTCTTTAGCCCGAGAACGAATATAAGTATAACCGGCCTGAGCAGATTCTTTCATAACATCACCCAACTGCCCAGTCAATACCAGACCGCCTTTACCGTTAGTAGCCAGTACTTCTACCTTCAGTAATTCACCTCCAACACTGGTCCAGGCCAAACCTGTGCAGATACCTATTTCTGCCTTGGCAGTCAGATCGCTTTCCAGAAAAATAACCGGTCCTAAATATTTAGTCAGATTTTTTTCGGTAACTTTTGCACTTTTTACCTGTTTCGTCACAATACGATGTGCTGTTTTACGGCAGATCGCCGCTATTTTCCGTTCTAAATTACGTACACCGGCCTCACGTGTATATTCGCGTATAACATGACGCAGAGCTGTTTCTGTAATATTCAAAGTTTTTGCAGTCAAGCCATGTGCCTGACGTTCCTTCGGCAATAAATGCAATTCGCCGATTTTCACTTTCTCGTCCTCAGTGTAACTGGTAAGTTGAATCACTTCCATCCTGTCTAATAGAGCAGGAGGGATAGTTTCTACCGTATTAGCCGTTACAATCCAGAAAACATGTGACAAATCAAAAGGGAATTCAATATAATGGTCACTGAAAGTGTTGTTTTGTTCCGGGTCTAATACCTCCAGCAAAGCCGAAGCCGGATCCCCCCGAAAATCAGAAGCCATTTTATCAATCTCATCCAGAAGAAAAACAGGATTCATGCAACCGCTGGTTTGCATACCATGAATAATCCTGCCTGGCATTGCGCCGATATATGTACGACGATGACCGCGGATTTCTGCTTCATCACGAACGCCACCTAAAGAAACACGGGTAAATTTACGCTCGATCGCTCTGGCAACCGAATGTGCCAGAGAAGTTTTACCCACACCAGGAGGTCCGACTAAACATAAAATCGGTCCCTTACTTTGTTTGGTCAAAGCACGTACTGCCAAATACTCTAAAATACGTTCTTTTACTTTTTCCAAACCGTAATGGTCTTTATCCAGTACTTTAGCAGCCACTTCAAGGTCAAAATTATCTTCTGTAAACTTACCCCAGGGCAAACTTAAAAGCACATCGATATAATTGCGGATTACGGCGCTTTCAGCCATCATCGGCGGCATTTTATAAAGACGGTCAAGTTCTTTATTGATTTTTTCAACAACTTCAGCCGGCAGATCAAGCTCTGACATCTGCTTCTTATATTCGTCTATTTCGGCCTGACGTTCATCACCTTCGCCAAGTTCTTTATTAATGGCTTTCATCTGTTCACGCAGATAATATTCTTTTTGGTTCTGTTCTATCTGTTTACGCACCTGCTGTGAAATATTTTTTTCCAGACCGGCAATTTCCAGTTCTTTGCATAAATACGTATAGAGTTTATTCATACGTTCTTTAACATCAACCGCTTCTAACAGCTGCTCTTTTTCTTCGATATTTATCGACAGATAACCGGCAATCATATCCGCAACCCGTCCTGGGTCAGTTTGGTCCTTAAAGGTCAGCAGCACTTCACTGTTAACTTTTTTGCTGGCAATAATCCATTGCTCAAACGTTTCAATCAGCATCCTGCGCAGCGCTTCCACTTCATTATCTTCACTGACAACAGAATCCATCGGCAGTGCATTAGCCTGGAAATATGTATCGACAGCCGGAGCTTCGATAATAGTTTCTACTTTGGCTCGGGCTAATCCTTCTACAAGTATCCGCAAAGCTCCACTTGGCAATTTCAATAATTGTTTGATTTCCGCTATGACACCATATTTAAATAAATCCTTCTGCCCGGGTTCCATCGTTACGGCTTCCTTCTGTGATACCAGAAGTATCTGCTTATCGGAAGTCATCGCAGCTTCTACTGCATGAATGGAACGCTCCCTGCCTACATCAAGATTTATAATCATACCTGGAAATACCAGCATTCCTCTTAAAGGAAGCAACGGCATTAAACGTGGTTTTGTTTCCATATATTACCCTCCTTTGCCAACAGTATTAACTGCAGCAAACGATATTTTTAAAGCATTTTCATTACTCAACTTTATTTTAACATAAAAAGGGGAAAAGGCTATGCCCCTTCCCCTTCTTTTTTTAATTGCTTAACTAGCAACCACCATTTTCGGTTCCATGTGTTCTCTGATTGCCGCTTCTGTAACTACACATTTTACAACGTCGATACGTGAAGGCACTTCATACATCACATTACGCATTACCTCTTCGATGATAGAACGCAGACCGCGGGCGCCGGCATTACGTTTAAGAGCTTCTTCTGCAATAGCCACTAAAGCACCGTCTTCGAATTCCAGTTCTACATTATCCATAGCCAGGAAATGCTGATATTGTTTAATCAAAGCATTTTTAGGCTCTTGCAGGATTTTGATCAAAGCGTCTTTATCCAAAGAATCCAGTGTCACAACAACAGGCAGACGACCTGCAAATTCAGGAATCAAACCGAATTTCATTAAATCTTCAGGCAAAACTTTTTTAAAGATCGTATCAGCTTTTGCTTCTTCTTTTGTTTTGATATCAGCACCAAAACCAAGATTCTTTTTGCCGATACGTGCACCGATAATATTTTCAAGTCCGGCAAAAGCACCGCCACAGATAAATAAAATATTAGTAGTATCGATCTGAATAAACTCCTGATGCGGATGTTTGCGTCCTCCTTGCGGCGGAACGCTGGCGACTGTACCTTCCAAAATTTTCAGAAGTGCCTGCTGCACACCTTCACCTGATACATCACGTGTAATAGAAGGATTTTCTGATTTACGAGAAATCTTATCGATCTCATCAATATAAATAATGCCTCTTTGAGCACGCTCAATATCAAAATCAGCGTTCTGGATCAATTTCAGCAGGATATTTTCAACATCCTCACCTACATAACCAGCTTCTGTCAAAGCAGTAGCATCAGCGATTGCAAAAGGTACCTGCAAAATCTTTGCCAACGTCTGTGCCAGCAAAGTTTTACCGCTGCCGGTAGGCCCCAGCATTAGAATATTTGATTTTTGCAGTTCTACTTCTTTATCCTTCGCAGGATTATTTAATTCATAGTTAATACGTTTATAGTGGTTATAAACCGCTACAGCCAAAGTTTTTTTTGCTTCTTCCTGACCAATAACATACTCGTCAAGAATATTTTTAATTTCTTTCGGCTTCGGCAGTTCGTTTACACTGACAACAGCAGCATTTGTTTCTTTCAGGTCTTCTGTCAGCATTTCATTGCAAAGTTCGATACATTCGTCGCAGATATAGACGTTATGACCGGCAATCAGCTTGCGGACCTGGCCTTCTCTTTTTCCACAGAAGGAACAAGTTATATTGCTGTCGTTCCCCTCGCCAAAGTTCATATTGTTATCTCCTTAGTATGCATCATTTCGCTTCTTCAGCTGCTGCCTTACGGGTTACAACTTCATCAATAAGCCCATAAGCTTTAGCTTCTTCGCTGGTCAGGTAATAATCGCGTTCAGTATCCTGTGCGATTTTTTCTTTCGACTGACCTGTATGTTTAGCTAAAATACCATTCATCTCTTCACGGATACGCAGAATTTCGCGCGCATGAATCTCAATTTCTGTAGCTTGACCCTGAGCCCCTCCCAGCGGTTGATGAATCATCACGCGGGAATAAGGGAGCGCGTAACGTTTTCCCGGAGTTCCTGCAGCTAAAAGTACAGATGCCATACTGGCCGCCATACCCATGCAAATGGTAGAAACATCAGGTTTGATATACTGCATCGTGTCATAAATAGCCAAGCCGGCACTTACACTACCGCCAGGACTATTGATATAAAGATGTATATCTTTATTAGGATCTTCGGATTCCAGGAAGAGCAGCTGGGCGATAACGACATTTGCCATCGCGTCGTCAATAGGGCCGGTCACAAAAACGATTCTGTCTTTCAATAAGCGGGAATAAATGTCATAAGAGCGCTCACCCCTGCTGGATTGCTCTACAACGATAGGCACATAGTTCATGTCTTACACCCCTTTTCTTTAAGGTTATATTTTTTAATAAAGTCACATCTGCCGCCGGAGCTTAAAGCGCCGGCGGCAAAATGCCATTATTTTGCGTTGTCAATAACAACGTGAGCAGCTTTGCGACGCAGAATATTTGCAAGCAAAAGTCCCATGTTACCATTGGATTTAATGATATTCTTTACTTCGTCCAGCGTAGCACCATGTTGAGCAGCAATAGCAGATAATTCAGCATCAACGTCTTCCATAGATACCTGAATGTTTTCTGCTTTAGCAATAGCATCCAGAACCAAATCAGTTTTTACGTTTTCAGCGGCAGTCGCACGCTGGTTTTCGCGGATCTTAGCCATATCCATACCAGTATACTGCATATACATTTCTAAAGTCATTTTACGGCTTTCCAGACTCATACGCATTTCGTCAACCATTTGGCTGATGCGGTCTTCGACCATAATCTCAGGAACTTCAAATTTAGCATTGGCAACAGCAGCATCAATCAATGCTTTTTCATATTCAACCTTCGCATTGTTTTCAGCATTCTGCTGCATACGTTCTTTGTACGAAGCTTTCAGTTCAGCAACAGTTTTATATTCACTGTTAGCTGCAACATATTCGTCATTCAGCTCAGGCAGCTCTTTGCGTTTTACATCTTGAACGTTAACTTTGAACACAGCTTCTTTACCAGCCAGTTCTTTAACGAAATAATCTTCAGGGAAAGTTACTTCTACATCAGTAGCATCGCCTTTTTTTAGGCCAACCAGCTGATCTTCAAAACCAGGGATAAAGGAGTTAGAACCAACTTCCAGAGGATAGCCTTTACCTTCACCGCCGCTGAAAGCTTCACCGTCTACAGTGCCGGCGAAATCAATAATTGCAAAATCACCTTTTTCAATAATTGTACCTTCTTCAGCAATTACCATTTTGGCCTGACGGCTGCGCAGTTCTTCTACTGCAGCGTCAACATCTGCATCTTCAACAACAGCTTCTTTTTTCTCTACAGACAAGCCTTTGTATTCACCCAGTTCTATTTCAGGTTTCAAAGTGACTTTGATAGTCAGTTCCATATCTTTATTTTCTTCAAAAACAGATTCTTCAACTTTGGGGTCGGACACAGGAATCAGGCTCTCCTGATCAAGTGCTTTAGTATAGCAATCATTAGCAACGATTTCGAATGCTTCTTGTTTAATGGCATCTTTGCCATAGTGCATTTCAATAATGTTGCGGGGTGCTTTACCTTTACGGAAACCGGGAATGTTTACGCTGTTAGCGATTTTGCTTATAGCTTTTTTAAAGCCTTTATTCACTTCCTCAGCGGGTAAAGTAATTTTGAGGGTTGCGTCATTCACAACTCTTTCAACAGATACGTTCATTAAAAAATCCTCCCTTAGGTTTTATATGTGTACAAAATTAACAGCTTGTTCAAGGCCAATATCAAAAGATACTGACATAAATCGCTCATAATATCATATCACAAGGATCTAAAGTTGACAAGAAGCAACAAAAAACCCGGCAGGTTTCTGCCGGGCCAATATTCAAGTGGAGCGGAAAACGAGATTCGAACTCGCGACCC
>OGDS01000870.1_pt1 | contig 27719 bp, 21 predicted proteins | sample 1570351 | NCBI WGS metagenome assembly OGDS01 (sample SAMEA2581974, study PRJEB24529) | metagenome | biome: Human gut stool | place: China | collected 2011
GATGGGATTTTGACTGTTTTAAGCGATGTGCATCCTTTGTATCTGCAACTCATTGTGTACCAGTATGTTTTGGTTTAAATGGTAGAAAAGTGATTGCATGGATTCTTTGGATGGAGAAAATGATGAAGAATTAACGCTTTTAACTTTTATAAACCACGAAAGAGATGTGAATGTGCAACAATGGAAGAATGTTATCCTAAACTCAAATTTGTTTTGTAAGTATATGTCTTAATAAGATGCATAGCCTCTCAAAAATACAATCAAAACGCAAAAACGTGTATTTTTCGCATTTTTGGCCATTTTAAATATGTAATCTTGTTAAATACGCTTGAATTTTGAGATTTTTTCTCATGTTTTACAACCCGCATCGAAAAATAATTGTATCTTTGCACAAAAATATTGAGATATGCTAGTAAATTTCACAGTCAAAAATTATCGCTCTTTTAAACAGGAACGTACTTTTAGTATGGAGGCGAGTTCAATAAAAGAGCACAAAGGGTCTGTAATTAGTGAGGGTAAGTATAGTTTGCTTCCTTTGGCAGTTTTTTATGGCGCAAACTCTGGTGGCAAGAGTAATTTCATTCAGGCCATATCTACTATGCGAAGCATGGTCAGACGTTCTGTGCGTTTGAATGAGGGTGATGCGCTACCTTACGATCCTTTTGCTTTGGATGAAAACTCTGACTCGCAACCTACTTTGTTTGAGATACAGTTTATAAAAGGTGGGGTGCTTTATCGCTACGGTTACGAATACGACAAAACTGACATCATATCTGAGTGGTTGTATGAGAAACGGTTTGGCGAGAAAGAATACGAACTATTCATACGCTCACGAGACATCATTGAAGTGTCAGCGAAAAGATTCCCAGAAGGTCAGGGAAAGGAGGATTTAACCAACTCGAATCGTCTCTTCCTGTCACTTGTTGCCCAACTGAAGGGTGAGAAGTCCAACTCGATAATGGGGTGGTTCGGTGAATGCAATGTGCTATCTGGAATAGACAGCGAAGGCTACGAAGCCTTTACGCTCAGAATGTTTTTGGAACATTTGAACGGAGCAGATCAGGCTCAAGAGTTCTTCAAGACTCTGCAACTGGGCTTTACTCGTTTCTCCGTTAAGAAAGTAGATATTCCTAAGGAGGCATTGGATAGTGCTCCCAAGTCGATAAGGTCACAATTGGAAAAAGACATAGCCACGGGTAGTTTCGTCGAACCGATAACTACTCATAATGTCTATGATGAGAATGGACTTGTGATCGGTGAGCGTAATTTTCACAAGAACCAGATGGAATCAGAGGGAACAAAGAAAGTGATAGAGATTTCTGGGCCTATTTTTGATACTTTGAACGAGGGCAAGACGCTGATTGTGGATGAACTGGATGCAAAACTGCACCCACTACTGACGCGAAACATTGTACTCCTGTTTATGGATTCAGAGAAAAACAGGCATGGAGCACAGCTTATCTTTGCTACACATGACACCAATCTACTCGATTTGGAGATTGTTCGTCGTGACCAAATTTGGTTTGCAGAGAAGGACAAAGTGGAGTCTACCGACATCTACTCGCTTGTGGAGTTCAAGGATGAAGACGGGAAGAAGGTTCGTAATGACCGTGATATCAAGCGTGACTATATCCGGGGCCGCTATGGTGCCATACCTTTCATTGGAAAATAAAGTGATGCTATGGGATATTCAAGAAAAGAAGAAATCGCAAAGCTGAGGCGGGAACGCAAAGAAGCCAAGGCTGCCAAGAAACGCAAGGAGAACATTCGCGAAAAACTAGTGCGTTTTCTCATAGTCTGTGAAGGTACGAAGACAGAGCCGCACTACTTCGAGGCTCTTATCAATAATTGCATCTCAGCCGTTCGCGAGGTGACGATTGAGGGCGAAGGCCGGGCAACAGTTGCTCTGGTGGATAGAACGCAGGAAATCAAAGTGGAACTGGAGCGGAAGAATGCCATGACTTTTGACCGCGTGTGGGTCGTTTTTGATAAGGATGACTTTGAAGACTTCAACGAAGCCATCAAAAAAGCCCATAAGTTGGGCTTCCACAGTGCATGGACGAACGAAGCCTTTGAACTATGGTACTACCTGCACTTTGAATACCTTGATACAGGCATCAGCCGCTCTGCCTATATTGAGAAACTCGAAGAAGTTTTTAGAAACAGAATGGGGTACGAAACCTTTAAGTATCGGAAAGGCAACCCTGATATATACAGCCTACTCCAGCAGTATGGCCGCGAGGATCTGGCTAAGCGCTTTGCCCAGCAGCTACGTGCATTATACACTGGCATCGACTATGCAACCCATAAGCCTTGCACGATGGTTGACAAGTTAGTGGAAGAACTGGAGCACCCGGAATTATTGTTAATAAAGAAATAAAGGAGATTAGAAGATATGTGGGCAGACAATGAAACAAAAGATGACCTGCTAGGTTATCAGGTACATGCAGATTTGCTACGTGACGTAGTTCTTGACCCTAAAATGCTTCCAATTTCTATTGGTGTGTTTGGCGATTGGGGGTCTGGAAAGAGTTCCCTTATGCTTTTAATGCAGGAATCCATTGAGAAATGGAGAACTGAAACTGAGGAGGCAAACAAGGTAGGGGGTGCAGCGAAGAAGAATGCCAGAGTGCTTCAAATCATGTTCAACAGCTGGCAGTTTGAGGATTATGAAGATACTAAACTCACGTTGATAGAAACCATACTGAGTGACGTAATAAAAGATATTGAAGACCACAGAGATTTTTTTGAAAAAGCAGATGCATGCCTCTCAAAAATCAAATACCTCAAGTTGGGCGTAGTTGTTCTCAAAAATTTAGCTCGGAAGATTATTCCCAAAGAGATACAAGAGCTGCTGCCAAATAAAGAGGAGTGGAAAGAAATAAGCAAGGAAGACCAAGACCTGCTACTGGATGAGGTAAAGGAGGCTAACTCATCGCTCTTCATTAAGCGATTCAGAGAAGATTTTACCCAAATTATTGCAGACGGCGACTACCGTTCAGTTGTTGTGTATGTTGACGACCTGGACAGATGTTCGCCAAAGCGTATTATTCAATGTCTTGAGGCTGTAAAATTGTTTGTGAATGTTGATAAGACGGCATTTGTTATAGGTGCAGACCAAAGAATTATAGAACATGCTATCCACGAGCAATACAAGACACCACTACAACAAACAACAATATCAAGCCCGTATTCTGATTATCTGGAGAAACTGATTCAACTACCCTATAAGCTTCCCAAACTGTCATATTCAGAACAGGAAACCTACGTAACGCTGCTACTTTGCAGTAAGATGGAGAACGAAAACTTGTTCCCAACTATACACAAGAAGTACCTGAAGTTCCGAGAGAAAGACAAACACAGCAAGTATGGTTTGGACAAGATTGAAAAAGATAACCCCGAAGTTAATTTTAGTACGACCAGTGGCTATCTCTCTATTATTCCCATTATGGCCAGTTTCCTGAACGGCAATCCACGCCAACTTAAACGATTTCTCAACACATTTGATATGAGACGAAGAATGGCTGGTGTTGCAGGATTCAGGGAGATAGCCCCTGAAATGTTGGTCAAGCTCATGGTATTGGAGTATAATAGCCAACTAAGGCAATACATTGATGATCTGTATTCCAAACAGAAGGACACAGGATTCATAAAGGGTATGAAAAAAGTGGAGGAACAAGCCGAGGCTGGCGAAGTGAAAGAAAGCGGATGGAAAGATTTGTGGAACACGCCGGAAGGAAAGCGATGGCTATCCACAAAACCATCATTAGCCCAGAAGAATCTCAGAAACTATTTCTGGATCTCACGAGAAGCATTACAGGTGGCAACACCAATTGAAAGCAAAGTATCAGCTCTGGTACAGGGCGTTTATGACAGGCTCAAAATGAGCCAAACCGATAAAGCATTGAGCGAGAAGATTTGGAACGAGACGAATAGGTTTACCAAAGATGAGTTTTGTATGTTGGTGATGTTGTTAAACCAAGAATTGATGGCAAACCCCGAGAGTGAAGTCGTGCGAAGGTTTGTTGATGTAGATAAAGACAATAAGATATTTCAAACAGTACTAGATGTCAAAGACCTTTTTGAGGGAGTTGATACTGGAAAACTAGGACCAGAGTACAGCGATTTCTTGAAGAGAAAGAGCAATGACGCTGCTTGTAAAGCATATATTGATGGTCTTAATTTGAGTCAGCCACTAAAAAATGCAATGAAGTAATGGGAACATCACAGGGATTGACTTTGAAAAAAACTCCGCAGTGGTCTTCTGCTAAAAGAGCGATGACGGGGTTGTTGAATGACTTGGAGAATGATGCCAAGCTGGAGAACTTTATGCTGAAGTTCCATCAGGCACTTGGTAGTGATGGGATATACATTGGAACCACAACATCAGGCAGCAGTAGCGGAGGAACCAGTACACGAGGTAGTGGCGGAGGTGGAAGCTCATCCCGCGGTAGCCGTGGGGGTGGGTCAAAAGGACGTCGTTCATTTGGAAGAGCTGGAGCTTCTGCAGCAACGAATTTGCTGGGCTTCTTTTCTGACGTTCGAGACAATGGCCTGTCGCAAGCCATAGAACTTGCCAACACGGTTGGAGTTGAGGTCCCGCAATCACCAAGAGAACTGATCAATTTCTTGTGTGGATTGTCGTCGGTTGATACGGATGCTGACTTTGATTCTGAAGCTGCCAATGCTGCTCAACGAAAACTGCTATCGGAGATTTTTAAGTCGTGTGAAAACTTGACAGATGCAGAGGAAATCATAAAACAAGCAAATAAGGATACCATTGATGCTTGGATTATTGATTTTGAGGTCAATTACATTATCGAGTTTCAAGGTTCTTTGTTTCAGAGCCACATCTTTGATAAAGCCCAAGACCCAGACAAAGTGGCCGGACAGATAAGAAGGTGGCTTCATAGTAAACTTGACAAACGATTGTCTGACGAAATGAAACACATTAACCTTTTTTCGGAAGAGGGGAAACGATATGTTGAATCACTCACCGCTAAAATATTATATATATGGAAGCAGTAAACATCACTATTAAATACGAGCCTGCCGCAACGACAAGAGATTTTGGACATTATATTCTTTCGTTCACAGGACTTGAAGGAACACAATACTCTGTAAAACTGAAATTCGGTTTTGATGAGCTAAGGAGTATAGCACAGGATACGAGTTCCATTGCGTTTGATTTCCTAGTTTTCTCACTATCTGTCTATAATGCAGACCGTGTTATAAGCAGGGCGCTATATTCGGAAGAAGGATGGTGCAGAAGGATGAGATTGTCGGTGCCGGTGCTACATCTTTCTGAAATGAATAATTCAAAAGAGACGCTGACTTCGGCTTTGAATTTCCTGACAGGAGATGATTGGGAGTTGAACTTCAAGCAGGCTGAACCCTATTTGATTGATCAAGAACTGCTTTTAGTTGACCGTTCGGTATATGGACGAGTCTCACTATTCTCAGGAGGGCTAGATTCATTGATTGGTTTTGTGGATGGCTGTGCTTTGTTAGAACCAGATAAAAAGATACTTCTGGTGTCACACAAAGAACTTGGCAAGGAGTGGTCAGACCAAGTAAGAATATTGGATGACAGCAAGAAACACCAGATCTATACGGGTAAGTATGAGCAACTATTAGTCAATGCTGGTATTAACAACCAAGGATGGATTAGCCAAAGGGCAGTATGCGAAGGAACTTTTAGGGCACGCTCCATCTTATTCATTGGGGCTGGAATATATTGTGCTCATGCCATTAATCCGCAGATGCCGCTGATTATCCCTGAGAACGGGACAATCTCACTCAATATCCCTCTTGACCAAGGACGACGAAGTGCTTGCAGTACGAGAACAACACATCCTGTGTTTTTGAAGAGACTACAAGAGGCACTTGCTCTTATGGGTATTAACAACAAGTTGGAGAATCCTTATCAGTTGAAGTCTAAAGCAGATATGATGATGGATTGTTGTGAAGACTTTGCAAAGAAGGCTGCTTTGGCGGTGCTGTATAAAGATTCATGTTCTTGTGCTAAAAGGTCACATAAAAAATCGTGGAAGCGAAGGAGGGATAAGAATGGTAAACCTATTCTTCATTGTGGTTTCTGCCTGCCTTGTATCTACAGACGTGTTGCTCTGGATGCTGTGGGCTGGGGAAAGAAGGAACCAGTTGGTGTAAATGTATTTAATGTTAATGAAATCGGGCTTTCAAATCCAGAAATTAGAAAAAGCAGAGACTTTAAAGCCTTGCTCTATTTCTTGAGGAAACGATATAACAGGGATACCATAGAGGGTGAACTCATTGCTAATGGAGTGTATGAGAAACAGGAATTAGAAGAATATACCACATTCTTATTGAATTCTTACAACCAAGTAAAGGCATGGGTCGATAAATATGGCAATGCCCAAATAAAACGTCTTGCTGGCATATGATTATTGACACGCATTGTCATTTTGATATGATGTCTCAACCAGAAGCCTACATTAGGCAGAAGGAACAGGCAGGTGACATCGTGATTGGTATGACCAACCTGCCATCGCATTTTGAAATGGGGCTTCCACACGTGAAAAGATATAAACATATCCGATTAGCTTTGGGATTGCACCCATTGTTGGCATCAGAAAATAAAAATGAGTTACCTTTGTTTGATAGTCTTCTTGACCAAACATCCTATATTGGAGAAATTGGATTAGATTTCTCAAAAGAAGGATTATCAACTAAAGAAGATCAAATCTCCACGTTGAGGAAGTTGCTGGAAAAGTTAGAAGGCAGGAAGAAAATAATTAGCGTTCATTCAAGGAAGGCTGAGAAGGAGCTGTTCGATCTTTTGTGTGAGTACAATATTAATAATGTAATTTTCCACTGGTATTCTGGCCCTATTGACTTAATACCTTCTATCATTTCAAAAGGTTATTATTTCTCTATTAATGAGGCTATGACTATATCAAAAAATGGTCGTACAATTATCAAGGAAATCCCACGAAGTAGAATACTTACAGAATCAGACGCACCATTTAATAACAAAGTGGATATTAAGGAAGCGCAAATTAACATGCAAATTACTGAGAATGAAGTCAAAAACAATTTTATGGAATTACTTTCTAAAATCAAATGAATTATGAATGACATTATGGTGTAAGAGAAAGGAACTACAATATGACAACAGAATCATTATCAAAAATAGTAGAGCAGTCGCTAAACAGTGTATTGCTACAGGATATAAAAGATGCAAAGAAGATACCAATAAAGGACCAAATCTTCGCACTTCTTAAGCTTGTGACAGGAGACGTTGTAGGTGCCGCAGAATCAGAGTTGCAAGCAATTACCGACTATAAAGAGAGCGAGTTCTTTCGTAAATATACTTGTTACTTGTATGAACTTATTGACACCACTCCCGAAGAGAGACATAAGTTCTGCCAAGAAATCCAAGAAAAGGCAGAAGATTTCTCTGGAAATGTAATTATGGGGATGGTTGATAGGCTGGATAATATCAACAAAGAGACAATATTAGCGAGATTGACAATTGCCAAAATACATGAATTCATTAGTATTGAAGATTTCTTCCGTCTTTGTTCTATGCTTGAAAGAATTCCGTATGTTGATTTGAAAGAACTTCCACATTACAAGGAGCCTTTTTATGATGTGAGTGGTGATACGGAGTTACTATATTCAACAGGAGCTTTGATATTACATACACTTGATGCTAATGGTTCAAACAAGTATATTCTTTCTGTGCTTGGAGAAAAACTTCTGATTTGGGGATTTCGCATTAATCTTGATATGGAACGTGAACGTGGAACGAATGTAGAGTTGAATTATGCAACAAATGATGACATTGATGAAATCTTTAATGAAAAAATAAAAGCATCACGTCCCTACTATAAAGATGGTACATTGTATTTTCCTGATGGAACAAAATCAGGAGAAATGGAAGATGACGGCCAATATCTTTATGATTTAGCAAGAGGAAAGTAAAGATTAGGCCGAAATACTAAATGGCCAACAATAAGAATATGAAGATGATTTACAACAATATCATTATGACCCACCAACCAAACAAACACTTCAATACCTACAAGGAGGGACTCGATTTGGAGTTCCTGCGAGAGTGCTGCATGGAGCACGGGGAACGGCGGACGTTCCTGCGGGGCGAGACGCTGGAGGAGGCGGGAGAGCCGGCACAGTGGGTGGCGTTCGTGGAGCGGGGCTGCTTCAAGTACATGGTTCACAACGACGAGGAGGGCAAGGACTACTGCACGGGCTTCGCCTTCGAGGGCGAGTTCGTGTCCGACTTCCCCTATTGCCTCGACGGCGACGTGTCGGAGGTGAGCATCGAGGCGGACATGCCGTGCGAGGTGCGCGTCATCAGCGGACAGGAGCTGCAGGCGCTGTTCGACAACGACCCGAAGATGGACGTGAAGATCCTGAAGAACCTATTCAAGATGGTCTATGGGCGCGACCTCGACCATTACCGCTACACCGCCCGCAGTCGCTACCGTCGGCTCATCGACCGCTGTCCGCAGGTGGTGCAGATGCTCTCGCTGAAGGACATCGCCTCGCTCCTCAACATCACGCCCATCTACCTGAGCAAACTACGCAAGGAGATTACATTTGGAAAGACATAAAGCCAAACAGTCTTCCCATCATACTTTTGGCTCAAAAGACGCTCAACTGAGCTAAAAATTCCTTGAATTTCTAAAACTAGTTTTAGAGTTGCACCCTCGGCGACCTGTTTTCGGGCTTCGCCGAGTCGTTTTTTACGCCTTTTTTTGTTATTTTGTACCCCAGTTCGGGATAAGAAAGTGCTAAAAAACAATTGAAAAGTTTGGTAGTCTAACCAATATTTTGTATCTTTAAGGTTGTAATTCAATTAATTACAAGCATATTGATTATGACTACCGACTACAAAGTTACTTCATTATTTTGTGTTATCGACGATTTTTGCAAACTTTTTGAGGCAGAAAATGCTGGACATTTGCTTTTGGAAGAGGACGGTGTGAGGCGCAGAAGACGTAAAACATCTTTGTCTGACAGTGAAATTATCACTATTTTGCTGTACTTCCATTTTGGCACATTTCGTAATTTCAAACATTATTACCTGTTCTTTATCAAAGGGACAATGAGAACGTTTTTTCCAGAAGCGGTTTCCTATAACCGTTTTGTTGAACTTGAAAGTCGGGTATTTTTCCCTCTCATGTTCTTCCTGAACCTCCGTGCCTTTGGGAGGTGTACAGGTATTCGTTGACTCCACTATGATACCCGCATGCCACAATCTCAGGCGTTATGCCAACAAAGTGTTCAAGGATATCGCCACAGACGGCAAGGGGACCATGGGCTGGTGTCATGGCTTCAAACTTCATCTGGCCTGCAATGACAGAGGGGAGCTAATTGCGTTTGTACTCACTGGAGCGAATGTTAGCGACAAGGATCCGAAAGTGTTCGATGTGTTGGCTAAACGCTTATAGGGCAAGCTGTTCGCAGACAAGGGATATATCTCGCAAAAACTTTTCGATGCCTTGTTCGAAGATGGCATCCAGTTGGTCACCGGCCTTAGGGTGAATATGAAAAACAAACTGATGCCATTCTACGACAAGATGATGCTGCGCAAAAGATACATCATTGAAACTATCAACGACCTTCTGAAGAACACGGCCCAAATAGTACACTCGCGACACAGGTCTGTCACCAATTTCATCATGAATCTAATTTCAGCATTGGGGGCATACTGCTTCTTTGACAACAAACCTGCAGCACTGGTCGGATATTCAATTGAGGACACAAGACAGTTGAGCTTGTTCTGATAAATTTCTTTTCACCTGTGGATATTTTGGTTTCTTGGTCATCCACGCGAGGTGTATGACCAAGGAGCCTTGCGCCTAAATGACAGTAGTATCATGGATGTATTTTTGAGATTTCTTATCCCGAACTGGGGTAACAATATTGAACGCAAGAAACAGACCGTGCATGTCTGCCGATGTTTTTTGTTGCATAACGATTGTCACCATCGTCATAGGATGTACCATGGTAATCGGCTTATTTGAATGGCTCGACAGAAGCTTGATGGAGAGCAGGAACGCAGAGACGCACCTTTGCCAGAAAAGCATATAACGACTTCAATATGCGTGTCGCCAAGTTGCCCATGCTTGATGAGACAATTGAAAACATTGATAGACATATTATTGTGCGTTTTCTGATTAATACTGCAATTCAATGCAATAAATTCAATATCTAGTCGTTCTTTAGTTATAACATAAAAGCAAAACAATATGAAGATTAAAACATTATTTATGACAATTTTTTGCGCAGGATCAGTTTTAACTCTTGTTTTGTATCTATGCCATTTATACGACAACTATATAGAAAAAACACAGGAGCCTATTACTGGTTATACATATAATGGATTTGAGGAAAAAAGTAACTATAAGAGTTCAAATATAATTCTTATAACATACAAATCAAAACAATATGTATTACATACGGGAAATCGAGTCTTAGACAAGATAAAGCCTACTCTCAACCGGCAACTGCAAAATTATTAATTTGTCGGAAGAAAACATCCTTTGGGGTTTCAAAATTTAGTTTTTTACGTGGCCTGCGGTTGATTTTGTGCTGAATCTTGCGTATAAAGGCATCCGTCAGGGTTGAAAAGTCAGTGCCTTTTGGAATGTACTGCCGTATAAGTTTATTTGCATTCTCAATTGAACCTTTCTGCCATGAACAATATGAATCGGCAAAGAACACGAGGTTCGGATCCTTCGCGCCCTTTGGCGCCAATCCCTTGGAGATCAGCTTATGCGCACAGAACTCGGAACCGTTGTCGGTTGTTATGGAGCGTATGGTTTTTCTATAAGGGAACAGCAGCCTGACCACCACTTTAGCCAGCGGCTCGGGATGCTTGCCTTCGGGCAGCCTCTCCATGAGTATCATGTTGGTGCTTCTCTCGGTAAGGGTCAAGATGGCCCCCTTGCCGTCCTTGCCAACTATGGTGTCCATCTCCCAGTCTCCGAAACGTGTCCCGTCGGCTTCTGCCGGGCGTTGGTGGATGCTTACGCGGTCAGGGATATTCTTTACTTTGGTAGTCCTGTTGGGTCGTACATGACGGTTGTATTTCATCTTGTGCCTACAGTAAGAGGCGAGTTCTCCGCTTTGGTCGGCACGGATATGACGATATATCAGCTCGTGGGATATATTCTTGCCACGGCTTTTCATATCCGCCGATATCTGTTCGGGCGACCAGTAATCCTCCTTCAGCAGATCCAGGGCTTCCCAAACGATTGCGGGATCTTTTGCATGGTTGGCTGTGGTACGCTTACGGCGATTGCCTTTGCGTGAGCCTTATCCCACAGATAGTTGCCCTTATCTGTTGAATTACGCCTGATCTCACGGCTGAGCGTCGACTGACTGCACCCTACAAGAAGGGCGATTTCTTTTCTCTTGATTTTCTTTTGGAGCAAGACGAAAATTTGGTCTGAAACTTATCCACAGAGGATTTTTCAGACAATATAATTATGGGTTGCCGTTAAAGGAGCTGGAGGTGTAATACTTTTTTGTTGAGTTTATAGGGGAGAGAGATTCATTTCTCCCCCTATAAACTTCAAATAATATTTCCCTATCTTTTCGGATAAATTCTAATACCATCCTTATCTTCTTTTGCAGAAGATATAAACCTTTTATGTTTAAGGGCTCCAGCTAATTTGATATTCCATTTTGTCTCCTCCAAAACTGGATGTTTAGATCGTTCAGCTATGTCTATGTATTTACCTCCCAATAAGCTCAATAATTCAGCTATTTTATTGTCATCATAATCGTACTCAAGTATAAGCAATGAAATAATATATACCCGATAAGACTCGTTCGATGCATTTTCTAAAACTTCAATTATTGCCTCTTCTTCTATATTTTTTAAATCAGTATTTATTATTATATCCAGAACCTGATTGGCTAATTTATCAAGTGCAATAAGTATGTCTTTAGGAGTAATAGAAATTATTCTCTTCTTTTGCTCATAAGTGAATACTTCTGAAGATAGAATTTTGTATGCAACTTCACAGTCAGATATATATGAAGCTGATAGATTTTCTAATAGTTGTTTGTTGTATTTTATTAAGTAATCAGCATAAATATCTGTTTCCTTCAAAAGGTTAGTGTTCTCCTCACAGAATGGCAGCATATTATGAGACAATAATAACAGTAATCTATCTCGATCTAATCCTCTTAGTCCATCATATCCTTCAAATTCAATCTCGAAGGATTTTATAATGGAAGAGTACGTACCGATAGTCAGTTTGGTTGTTCCCAGTAGATAAGCTCCCAATGACGAATATTCACTGTCATCTTTTTCAATCATTTGGTTGCCCAAATTATCAGAGAAGTGTTCAATGTATTTTATCAGAATATTTTCATCTTTGTTTTTATTGTTATAGTATGAAATAACATTCTTCCATGTTGGATTAATTAAAAACAAATTATATGCAAGTGTTTTCAGCTCGTCTGTATCAATATTGCTATCACCATCTAACAGTTCTTTTTGCCCTATTAAATAGTTTTCCTTATCATCAGTCTTTATCTTCTCACTATTTAAAATGAACAAAAGCGAATCTTTCGTTTCATCTTTACAATCTTTCGAGAAGTGCATTACAGCTTTATCTATATTGTTTTCAATATCTTCTATAAAGATACTGTATTTTGTATCCCTAATTCTGCTTAGATTTAAATTTCCTTCTTCTACCTGTGAATCATTAAAAATGAAATTTGCGATAATACATAAATTATGGCTGTTTATCTCGTATGCCTGATTATCGATTGACTGCTTAAGAAGTTCCGAATTCTTGTCATTAAGCTTCTTGAACTCAGAGTCTATTACTAAATCCAAACACCGTTCTTTTCCTATATTCTCGAATCTATCAGTTAGAAACTCATAATGATTATTTAGCCATCCCCTAGCTTCTTTACAAATTTCCTTACTGTATTGAAGCCAACCCTCTATTAATGCATTTTTTTCATCATTATTGTTCCATGATTCTATATTTGTCCATGACTGTATCTCATCCCATTCTATGTAATGTTCATAAACTTGTTTCTGAGCATTACCATAAAGATAATATTGAGCAAGGAAATCTAAGGGGGCTTGATCTGTTTCCAATATGTTCATTATTAGATTAAAATAGTCTTTATGAGATGATGATACATAATCCAACAAATCATTATTTAGAATAGCCTTTGTTTCAAACATATAAGGAAGAAGTTCCTTAACGAAATTTTCTACCTTATCAATATGATAAGAATATTCCTTTGGTATATCTCTCTTGATTGATAACAACAACTCTCTGTCTGCTAAAGAGACCATTCCTTCATAAAAGAATGAAATATAGTCATAATATTCCTCATCAATAAATCCACGACGAATAAATACATCCATCATCTCAGATAGTCCTATGCCCTTGTATAAGTCACTATCTCCTTGTTTGTAGTAACCTATAAGTACCTTTAATCTATACTTATAAACATTTAGCTTTTGCTTATATAGTTTTGCTCTATCTCGCTCAAATTTACTTTCCGGTATTCCAAGTAAAGCTATACGTCTCTTAAAATTAATTTCTTTGTCTATAACATTAAAATCAAAAGAACAAGAAGTATGTTCAGTTCGATTATAATACCCCCAATACGAATAGTAAACTTCACGTTTTGATATCAATTTGTTGAAAAGATCTTTGTTCTTAGAAATTTGATCTAAAGAATAACTTTGACTGTCAATATTAAATTCTGTGACCTTATTATTTATACGTTCTCTTATTTTATACAAATAAATAAGGCGTAATTCGGACTCTTTTAAGTGTTTCGTTTTAAGAAATGCTTGATATTCATTTTCCAATGTTTCTTTCTTTTTAGCAATTTCATCCAAAGCACCTTTAGCAAAGTTCGGTTTTTCTTTTATACAGTTATAAACCTTTCCCTCTCGTCTATGAAGCATTGCAAAATCTTTAGGATAATAGTTCTTATAAACTATCATGGCCAATAACTTTGTCAGATTCAATTTTTGATTATTCCCAGTACATAGTTTTTCCCTGTATTGCTGAAATTCGTTGGCAATATTGGTCAAGATGCGCATATCCTGAATAAAGAAGGCCATATCTCTTAAGTCACCATCCTTAATCACATTGTCCTCCAAACCTCTGTCCCTTAATGCGGTTTTTAGTATATCCTTAGAATTTGACGGATTAATAACAGGTATCACAGTAGTAATGTAGTCAAAAAACTTGGTACGTTCTTCGTTAAGGAAAATATCATCCTTTACAGCATATACAAAGACTATGTTTCTACCAACTATTTTAGATTCATTGAGTAATTGGTTTAACTCTCTTAGCTTTAGAAATATATCTGGACTGCCGAACCTATCCAAATCCTCTATAATGACAACATTATATTTGGTTACTTGAAAGAAATATAAAATTTCATCCAAATGATTATTAAAGATTGAAGTTTCTTCTTTAATTTCAATAACTCCATCTTTAAGGTTCAACTTATTGAGTTTTGAATTACCATATGATTGCACAAAATGTTTCACAACAAAACAAAGGATTGTTAACATATATAATATCGCTATGCTGTCAAATATAATATTATAATCCCCCCAATTAAGTGCATTACATATACTTTCAACTCTCAACCATTTTGGTTCAAAAGCTATTAAAAACGATATAAAAAACAGGATTGCATTTAATGAGATTTTTCTTAATGTCCCCTCATCAATGTGTATAATTCGCTTAAATCTTGAATTCTGAACTGTTGAAGTTTTTTCCCGGTATATAAGTTGCTGTAATATACTATATTCAATTCTTCTGTTCAGCTTTTCAATTTCTTCATCAGTCTTTTGAGGAGGATTTTCCTCCTCATCTGCCTTTAAAGTTGCTAATGAAATAGGAAGATATTCATAATTACCAAAATTCTTCCTGAGAGTCAATAGAATTGAACTCTTACCGGAGCCAAAAGGCCCAGTAAGAGCTATATTTTTTATTTCTCCTTTTTTCAAGGCTTCTTCAATTACTTCATTTAATTCCTCAACCGTTTTATAAGAGGACTCTTCAGAAGTCAGAATTTTTGGATTTAATGCTCTAATCATATTTTATCCTATCTCGTTTTTAAATCAATCTAATCTTTCCAATCAGCAACTGCTGCATCATATCCTGCTTTATCTGCTCATATTTAGCCTTTTTTACCTTCAAAGGCGTCTATTTCTCTGTCCATGCTTGAAAAATAGCTTTTGCTCTTGTAACTCTTTTGGGCAACCAACCTTTAAGTCTAAACATCATTTGGCGAAATCCTTTTTTGACTATTGGATGTTCCTTTAGGATATGCCAATGAAATAAAGTGATTATTTACGACATTACCCTAAAATATCCCCTACTCTATAAAAGCAGCTTATGTATTACTTCCCAATTATATCTGTTACAGGTAAACAGACTGGGATTGAGAATTTCACTCTACTTTCATTTGATGTACTTTTACCTTCTTGAGATTTTCCACCAACTCCTATAAATGATACTCCTAATTTACCTTCAATCTTTCCTTCTTCTGACTCAATAACAGTAACAGCGATATCCATATCTATCAATTGTACTCGTCTTTGGATATTAACGTGTTCTGGTTGTTTGGGAATACAAAAATCTCCTTGTTCCCCAATTGTAATATTAGGGTTTACAATAACGCCACACTGATTACATTTCTTAGATGCCTCTAATATACCTAATGATATTTGTTCAATAGTATTGCTTATAAAATCTTTCAGTTCCATATATTTATATGTTGATTCAGAATACAAAGGTAATGAATATCAGAGATAAACTGTCCAAAGTTATTAGTTATAAAATAGCAAAATTGTAGATTTGAACAATTGAAGTACAAGACCGAGGGGTAAAGAGACTAGCATTCAACGTCAGAGGGAACCTCAATTTATCGGTATATCAGAAACCCGAAAATCAAAGCGGTTAGATTGGATGGAAAAACGCTTGTACGGCGTTCGGATAGTGATAAGATGTCGACTACATGATTGTTTCCAATAATGAGAATAAGCCCAAAGAATGGATAACGAATATGTAAGCGAAATGGATTTATACATTCGTTTCTGGGAATACAGTTGCGGTGTCAGCAGTATCCTCGACTGGAGCATTATCATTGTGCGCAGCAACTTCAAACGAAACCAGCAGGAAAATCTGAAAGACCTTGCCCGCTTCTTCAAGGAGTACGCCCCGCGCTATGGTTACAAATACCTCTGCACCGAGAATGACGACTACAAGTATTATCAGACCCTTGGTTTGAAACTTATCCACAGAGGATTTTTCAGACAATATAATTATGGGTTGTCGTTGAAGGAGTTTGAGGTATAATGTGGATGCCTTTATGAAGGAGAGGATTTTCCTCTCCTTTTTTACCGTTACCCCTAAAATAATGCATCGGAAAATAACCGGCGGCAGACAAGTTGCAATAAGTGTCGGCGAGCAGTGAATTCAGATTATTTTATATGAGGGGTAGCTTCCAAATAAAATCAACTTATCATATAATGGGCGATATGGCCATTATATGATAAGTTGATGAAGGGATGATATGCTGATTGATGCACGCCTTTGTAAGAGTGCCGCGGAAGGGTTATCTGTGGGCGGCTTTCGCCAGCTCGCCGAGGAACCACGTCATTGAGGCCGTTCCGTCCATCGTAGGCTCGTTGGTGCTGTAGTCGCAATAGTCGTCGTGATAGACCGCCGCGCCGCCTTGAAACTTGGCATATCCGTCGTCGTGGCTCAGCACCACGCCGCGCAACGACTTGAATATGGCAGTGTAGACAGGGCCGTCGACAAGTCCGCCGGTGATTTTATAGTCGTGTCCGTGACTTATCATTGAATGTGGGTCGCGCGGATAGTCGCCATTCTTGGGCAGCCCCACGACCATGCATTTACCCCACGGATTCACACCGAAGAGCCAGTCGCGCATGGCTGTCTCGATTTCTTGGAACTGGCAGTCGCCCGACAGCTTGCGATAGAGCATCGCCTGCGTCACAAATGCCACTGTAAGGTTGTTGCTGCACCAGATGAAAGGGATGCCGTGTTTGAAGGCAGGATTTACGTCGGCGGCTCTGTCGGCCACGCGCTGCAAGCCGCAGCGCATGTTGCGCAGAGCCTCGGCGCGCTGTCGCTCGTTGCCGTGCATTGCAACCAATGCGTGTCCGATGTTGACAAACGGATACCATTGATAGTGTCGGGCGCTGTCGGCACCCATCCACGGAGTCACGGGTTCCTGGCGTTCCCAGTCAACCGCCTCCGACATCATCTTTTCCGAGCCAGAGCAAGCCGCTATTGTCGCCGCCGCCAGCTCAAGGTCGTCGGTCCAGTTGTCCTCCTCATAGAAATAAGGCGACACGGTGCATACTGTCTGGCAGTTGCCCGGGTTTGCCTTCGCCACATCGTATGCCACGCCCGACTTTCTAAGCAGCGTAGAGGCAAAAGCAGGGTCGAGCGTTTCAAACACCTTTGCGCCGAGAGCGAACGACGAGCTGAATTTCGCCACCGAAGAAGCCAGTCCGCGGCTGCGGTTCTTGTATTCTCTCAGTCCCGCTGGGCTACCGATGCACGGGTATACAGGTCGGTCTTTCCCCGCACCCCATCCATAGTCGGCCATCTGTTCGTTGGGCAGTCCTGGCGAGCGGTGGTCGCGGTCGTCGGCAATCTGGTTTAGGAACGTGTTGTCGTCAGGATTCATTTTCAGCATCCATTCCAGACCCCAGCGAGCCTCGTCGAGTATGTCGGGGATTCCGTTTGCGCCCTCAGTGCCGTCGGCTTGGAAGTTATCCGCCCACACCGATGGATTCTGCGAGTAGGCAAACAGCATTTGGTAGACAGCGTTGGCAGAAGTGGTGAGATATTGCAGATAGTCGCTTGCGTCGTGCCATCCACCGCGCACGTCAACGTGTTCACCGTCGCGGTCGCCGCACAGCTGCAGGCGTCCGTCGTATCGGTGGCAGGAGTCGCGCATCAGCGGATTCCATCCGCAGCGTTGCTGCCGCATATAGTTCAGCGGCACCTCCTGTGCGCCGGCATAGGCATCGTCGGCAATGCGGAACGAGGCCGATTTCGTTCCAGCCGCAGTAAGGTAGTATGTGCCGGGAGTCTTTATTTTAGAGAAGTCGAGCCGTGCCGTCTGAGCGAAGCCAGCAAACTCGCCCGTAGGTTTCACCGAGTGCATCACGGTCTTCTTTCCGGAGTCGGCGTTGACCACGCAGAACGAGGTCGGGGCGTCGCCGTGTTCCATCATAATCACGGCAACTTTCACGTCGTCGACAAGGTATCCGATTTGGTTCACACGCAGATAATTTGCGGCATTGCAGTGGATAGCCGCGGCAATCATTAGGAGCAGAAAGGTTTTGATTCGGTTCATAATGTCAGGATGTGGTGATGATGAAAAGCAAAAAGGCGGCTGTCGGACAGCCGCCTTTTCTATAAATTGTTGTAACGCTCAGATTAGAGGTTTGCTACGTTGTAGTTTGCAAACTCTTTGTCGATGGCAGCGCGGTCCTTGATAGAAGCGTCAAGAGCGGCAGCCTTGCGGAGGTTTGCGTATACAGCCTGTTCGTTGTTAGTGCGGGCAGCAACGACAGCCATCATATAGTAAGTAGTAGCGTTAGGAGCCTTTACAGCCTCGAGAGTGCTTTGAGCGGCGCTGTAGTCCTTGTTGAGGATTTGAGCGAGAGCCGCGTTGTTCGACTTGCTGTCGCCGAAAGCTTTGGCAGCAGTCTGGTAGTCACCCTGGCGGAGGTAGTAAACACCCATAGCCTCGTTGATACCTTCAGCGTTAGCAGCGCTACCGAAAGCTTCGCGAGCACCGTTGTAGTCCTTGTTCATCATCTTGATAAGACCAAGGTTCATCTTAGCCTCGTCGCTGTTAGGGTTGAGAGAAGCAGCCTTCTCGAAGTTAGCCTTAGCATCGTTGTAGTTGCCCTTTACATACTGAGCCATACCGAGGTTGTTGTAAGCGCGGTAGTCATTAGGATATTGCTTAACGGCAGTTTTGTAGATGTCCTCTTTCTCGTTAACGTTGTCAGTCTTAGTGGCAGCGTAAAGGAGCTCGTCGATAGAGAGTTGAGTAGGATCTTCTTTGTACTGAGCTGCGATTTCCTCGTCGCTGCGACCGATAGTGTTGATCGAAGCAGAGATGCGAGAGTAGCGGAGTTGCGGAAGGATTTCCTTAGCCAACTGATCGAATACAGAAGAGAGGTTGCGGATTTCTTTCTCACGCTGTTCAGGGTCGCTGTACATAGAGAGAACGCTGAGGATAAGGTCTTTATCCTGGATGTTGCTCTCGGAAACGAGTTTCTGGAAACCGTCCCAGTCCTGAGCAGTGAACTCAGACGTGATGTCGCCGTAGTTGTCAACTTTTTCTTTCTTGAGGTTCTTGTTCAAGTAGTTAACAGTAGAGTGCTCACGTTTTTCAGACAATTTGGCGTTGAATTTCACACCACCTTCAGGAGAAGCGAAAGAAGAAACGTGGATGCCTTCAATTTCTTTGTTGTCAGCCTTAGAAGCCTCGGCAACAGTTTCGTTGAAGTTAGAAACGCTTGTGCCTTTCTTCAACTCAGAAGCGCGAACGTTGGCCTGGTTGATAAGGAACATAAGGTTAGCGTCGCAGATTTCGTTGATTACGCGCTGATATTTGTCGGCAGCAGCAGAAGGAGTGACAGTAGTAGCGTCAGCCAAAGTAGAAGTGGCTACAACGCCTTCGCCAACTTTCACAGCAGGGAGAGTGTAGACTTTCTTGCCTTGAACCACGTTGAAGTCAAGGTAGAGGTCGCTCTTCATCATCTCCGGAGTGTAGACAAAGTTTACAGGGATTGTCACTGTACCGCCTTCTTTGTAGTTGATAACAGGATTGTTGCCCTTAACCTTCTCGCCCTGGAAAGTGTAAGACTGAGAAGTGGCCTTGTTGTCCATACCATAAGAAAGGTAAGGAGTTACAGTAACCTCGGCGTTCTTTTTGAAGAACTTTTGAGGAACATTGGCAGTTACTGTGCCAGGAACGTTGTCGCCCACAACTTCGAGTGGGTTAGGGTTGGTGGTGAAATGCTCGGCAGCGAAGTCCTGCATTTTCTTGTTACATCCAGTCAATGCAACAGCACCGACCAATACATACAAACTGATTTTTTTGTTCATAGTTATTGATGATTTTGAATTTGTATATTCTTTCTGCAAATATACGTTTGTTTTTTGATAAAGCCTTATTTTTTTTCAAATAAAAAAAGATTTCTCATTTTTTTTATATGTAGACAACAATAAGACGATGAAAAAAGTTTGTTTTTTGTCTCTTTTTTGCGACAGATTGTATTGTTGTAGGTGTATTTTTGCCAAAAAAAGAAAACTATGGAAAACACAGAGAATACAAGCCAAGCCATGCACCTGCTTGCCGAAGCACACAGGGCATGGGAGCGGATGCGTCCGCTGAGAGAAAAACGCGAGCGCAACAAGAATTTCACCTATGGCAACCAGTGGTGCGACATGATGACCGACGAGCACGGTCAGCGCGTCAGCGAGTGGCAGCATCTGCGCGACAACGGTAAAGATCCGCTGACCAACAACCTTATCCGCCAGCTGGTCAAGAGCGTGGTGGGGCGGTTCCGCAGCCGTCTCGCCGCCGAACCCGCACCTGCGGAGCCTTTGCACGGCAACCTTGTGGGCGAGCTCGACAGCCGTCTGATGGAAGAATTTCTCATCTCCGGGTGCTGCTTCCAGCGCATTGACTTCGGCGAGGAAGGACGGGTTGCGCTCAGCAACGTGTCACCGTCGCAGATGCTGTTCCGCGGCGGCGACGACCCCCGCTGCCGCGACTTCGACCTTGTCGGTCAGCTGCACGACATGCCGCTTGCCACTCTTGTTGAGCGGCTCAGCGACGGCAGCCGCACCCGCGCCCTCGACATCTGCCGCCACTATCAGACACAGCCCGACGCCGTAGATTCAGGCACCGCCGACTTCTTCCGCAGCGGCAAACCCGGGCGAGTGCGCGTGGTCGAGCTGTGGCGGCGCGAGAGCCGGGAGGGCTACGACTGCCACAACCGGCGCACCGGCGAATGGTTTTTCCAGCCCGGCACACCCGAAGAGCCTGTCCACGATCCCGACATCGACCGCCGCTGGGAACTGCGCCACGTTTGGCGATGCTATTGGCTCAGCCCCGACGGCGCCGTCCTCAGCCAGTACGACAGCCCCTACGGCCACGGCAGCCACCCCTTCGCGTTGAAGCTCTATCCGCTGACCGACGGCGAGGTGCATTCGATGGTTGAGGACGTGATCGACCAGCAGAAATACGTCAACCGCCTCGTCACCCTTGTAGACCACGTGATGGGCGCCAGCGCGAAAGGCGTGCTCCTCTATCCAGACAATATCCTTCCCGAAGGCTTCACATGGAACGACCTCCGCTATGCTTGGTCGAAGCCCAACGGCATAGTCCCCTACCATCCCCGCGGCGGCAACGACCGTCCGGAGCAAGTGAGCGGCAACGCCACCAACATAGGCGCCTACGAGATGGTCAATCTTCAGATGCGCTTGTTTGAGCAGATAAGCGGTGTCAGCGGCGCCCTTCAAGGACAGGCATCCGCCGGCACCACCGGCGCCCAGCTCTACGAAAGTCAGGTCAGCAACTCCACCATCGCCCTCGGCGACATCTTTGAAACCTTCGACAGTTTCCGCCGCGAGCGCGACCGCAAAGCGGCAAAAGTGAGATGCGTAAAAAAATTATAGAATAATTTCCATATTCGGTTAATAAAAGGTAACTTTGCACGGGGAACTATGCCCCGTGCATTTTGGATTAAAACTATAAACTTAATTAATAACTAAATTTTCAGAACTACTATGTGGTTAACAAATTCATCCTTAGGAAGAAAAGTGGTTATGTCGGTAACCGGTCTTTTCCTGCTCCTATTTGTAACCTTTCACGTATTAATGAACACAGTAGCCCTGATATCTCCGGACGCATACAACATGGTCTGCGAGTTCTTGGGTGCTAATTGGTACGCATTGGTCGCTACAGCGATTCTTGCCGCCGGCTTCATTGTACACATTATTTATGCATTCTGGCTTACGATGCAGAACCGCAAGGCGCGCGGCAACGACCGCTACGCGGTAACAGCAAAGCCAGCAAGCGTAGAGTGGGCGTCGCAGAACATGCTCGTGCTCGGTATCGTAATCGTAGCCTTCATGATTGTGCACTTCGCTCAATTCTGGGCAAAGATGCAGTTTGTAGAGGTATGCCATCAGTTGGGCGCAAGCTGTGGTGACGGCAGCGCAGTTCTTTTGGCAGCCGACGGTATGCACCACATCAAGAACGCTTTCGGCCAGATGTGGACATTGCCAGTTTACGTAATCGGACTTGTGGCACTTTGGTTCCACATGACTCACGGCTTCTGGAGCGCGTTCCAGTCGCTCGGCACAACCAACAACGTTTGGATTCCACGTTTCAAAACACTTGGCAACTGGTGGGCAACAATCGTAATCGGATTGTTCTTGATTCAAGCCGTAGTATTCACAGTTCAGTTTGCTCTTTAATTCACTTCAAACTAATTGAGACATGTCAGAAAAAATTATTGATAGCACAAGCATAATGAGCCAATACGCCGTTTATTCGGACGAGAAAGTTGACTCTAAAATTCCTGAAGGACCAGTTGCTGAGAAGTGGACAAACTTCAAGGCACATCAGAAACTCGTGAACCCAGCCAACAAGCGTCACCTCGACATCATCGTTGTAGGAACAGGCCTTGCAGGAGCGTCGGCAGCGTCGACACTCGGCGAAATGGGCTTCAACGTGTTGAACTTCTGTATCCAGGACTCTCCACGCCGCGCGCACTCAATCGCCGCGCAGGGTGGTATCAACGCAGCGAAAAACTATCAGAACGACGGTGACTCCGTTTACCGTTTGTTCTACGACACAGTCAAGGGTGGAGACTTCCGCTCGCGCGAAGCCAACGTATACCGCTTGGCTGAAGTGTCAAACAACATCATCGACCAGTGCGTAGCACAGGGCGTGCCATTCGCACGTGAATACGGAGGCTTGCTCGCCAACCGTTCTTTCGGTGGCGCCCAGGTGTCACGTACGTTCTACGCTAAAGGTCAGACAGGCCAGCAGCTCCTTCTCGGCGCATATTCTTCATTGAACCGTCAGATCAACAAGGGCACAGTGAAGAGCTACGTACGCCGCGAGATGCTCGACTTGGTAGTTGTAGACGGCCGCGCACGCGGTATCATCGTGCGCAACCTTATCACCGGAGAGATTGAGCGCTACGCCGCACACGCAGTTGTGGTTGCAACCGGCGGTTACGGCCGCGTGTTCTTCCTGTCGACCAACGCTATGGGTTGCAACGGCTCTGTTGCAGTGCAGTGCTACAAGCACGGTGCATACCTGTCAAACCTCTGCTTCACGCAGATTCACCCGACATGTATTCCAAAGCATGGCGAGAACCAGTCGAAGCTTACCCTTATGTCAGAGTCGTTGCGTAACGACGGCCGCATCTGGGTTCCGAAGAAGAAAGAGGATGCCGAGGCAATCCGCGCCGGCAAACTCAAACCGACAGAAATCAAGGAAGAAGACCGCGACTACTACTTGGAGCGCCGCTATCCGGCATTCGGTAACCTTTGTCCTCGCGACATCGCCAGCCGTGCAGCCAAAGAGCGTTGCGACGCAGGCTACGGCGTAGGAACAGGCAATGCCGTTTACTTGGACTTCTCCGACGCAATCAACCGTTTGGGTGAGGATGTCATCGCAGCCCGCTATGGCAACTTGTTCCAGATGTATGAGATGATTACCGACGACAACCCATACAAGACACCGATGATGATCTTCCCGGCATCGCACTACACAATGGGCGGTATCTGGGTAGACTACGAGCTCCAGACATCAGTCAAGGGCTTGTTTGCAATCGGTGAGGCAAACTTCTCCGACCACGGCGGTAACCGCCTCGGAGCTTCTGCGTTGATGCAGGGCTTGGCCGACGGTTATTTCGTATTGCCTTACACAATGCAGAACTATCTCTCTGACCAGATTAAGGTTAAACACCCGGGAGCCGACGCCCCTGAGTTTGTCGAGGCAGAGAAAAAGGTTCGCGCACGCATCGAGCGATTGATGAACATCAAGGGCAAACGTTCAGCCGACTCAATCCACAAGGAACTCGGCTTGATCATGTGGAACCTTGTAGGTATGGGACGTACGGCAGAAGGCTTGATCAAGGCAATCGAGCAAATCGACAACTTGAAGAAAGAATTCGACACCAACTTGTTTGTACCAGGCGAGGCAGACACTCTCAACGTAGAGCTTGAGAAGGCACTCCGTCTTGAGGACTTCTTCACTATCGGCCGCCTTATGGCTATCGACGCGCTCCACCGCAACGAGTCGTGCGGCGCACACTTCCGCGAGGAGTATCAGACAGAGGATGGCGAGGCACAGCGCCGCGACGACCAGTACATGTATGTAAGCTGCTGGAAGTATGCCGGCGAGGGCGAAAAGCCAATCTTGCTGAAAGAGCCGCTCAACTATGAGGCAATCAAGGTTCAAACACGTAACTATAAGTCATAACAACCCGCCTTTAGGCATTAATATTTTAGCTAATTATGGAACAGACAATCAACATAAAGTTAAAAATCTGGCGTCAACGCGGTCCTAAAGAGCCGGGTCAATTCGTCGATTATTCACTTGACAATGTGCCGACCAACATCAGCTTCCTTGAGATGCTCGACATGCTCAACGAGCAGCTTGTGGAGAAGGGCGAGGAGCCAGTAGTGTTCGACAACGACTGCCGCGAGGGAATCTGCGGTATGTGCTCGCTCTACATCAACGGTAATCCTCACGGACCTGTTGGCAGCATCACTACTTGCCAGTTGCACATGCGTAAGTTTAACGACGGCGACACTATCACTATCGAGCCATGGCGCTCGCACGCATTCCCCGTAATCCGTGACTTGATGGTAGACCGCTCGGCTTACGACAAAATCCAGCAGGCTGGTGGCTACGTATCGTTCAATACGGGCGGAGCCGGCGATGCCAACGCAATACCTATCTCAAAGGAGGCAGCCGACGAGGCAATGGACTCAGCTACCTGCATCGGTTGCGGTGCCTGCGTGGCAGCCTGCAAGAACGGTTCGGCTATGCTGTTTGTTTCAGCGAAGGTCAGCCAGTTCGCACTTCTCCCACAAGGCAAGGTCGAGGCAGCACGCCGCGTCCGCGCTATGGTGAGCAAGATGGACGAGCTCGGTTTCGGTAACTGTACCAACACAGGCGCTTGCGCCGCTCAGTGTCCGAAAAACATTTCGTTGAGCAACATTGCACGTATGAACCGTGAATATCTGAAGATGAAGTTAAAAGACTAATCTACCAGAATAATTTATTGTTAGAGAAGGGATGCCTCGCCTTGCGGCGGAGCATCCTTTCTTTTTATGCGATGCTTCTTTCAGCGGCGGCGCTCCGCGGCGCATGTGCGTCGGTGCGTGTACCCCCGACGCTGTCGGGGGTTAACTGAAGACGTGACCGCTCGCGCGGTCGGCTGCTCGGGCTGTGGCTTCGGTTGGCGGTGGAGACGGTTCTTAGAGCGTTGATGATGTGACCGCTCGCGCGGTCGGCTGCTCGGGCTGTGGCTTCGGTTGGCGGTGGAGGCGGTTCTTAGAGCGTTGATGATGTGAGGATTGAAATTATGTCCAAAATATGTTGAAGAACATATCTTTTTGTTGACCACTTTGTGAAAATAAGGTGTATCTTTGCGGCGTTAATGATTCACTAATTAAAATTTAGAACCTATGAATAAAAAATTTACTCTTTTTTTGATGTGCGCACTCTGCGCATTGGTTGGTAACGCCGCAGGATCAGGAATCTTTATTCGCGGTGGTGTGACAAACTGGAATGCAGATCCAGCATGGGAATTCCAGACAACTGAAAAGGAAGGCGTTTATACGCTTGCAGATAAAGAACTTTTCGGACAGTTCAAGGTGGCAGACGCTAATTGGAGCGATGCCTGCAACTATGGCGGTATCTCGGGAGCAGTGCCACAACTCGGTATGTCTTACTCACTCGTTCCGGGTGGGGCAAGTGCAAACATCGACCTTGGCGACGCAACTTACAATTGCAAAACAATCACTCTTACTATCGACGGTGAAGGCAACGCATCTCTCCTCCTTGAAGGCACAGAGGGCGAAGCAGGCGAAGTGACAGAGGTTTACGTGATGGGCAACAACAACGGTTGGGACTTCACTGACCCAAGCGGCAAGCTCACTGCAACAGAGACAGCCGGCGAGTTCAGCGGAGTGATAACTTTCCCTGCAGCCGAAGAGAGCGAGTTGAGCTACTGGCGTATCTTTGAAGGTCTCGGAGGCAAAGGCACTTGGGGCTTTGCTGAAGAAACAACTGTCAGCACTCTCGAAGGCACATTCACAAAGGGCTTGGACAAATGCTGCACAACAGCTCCCGGCACTTACAAGGTGACATTCAACATCAACACAGGCGCGTTTAAGCTCGTTGCAACAGAAGGCAGCGTGGCAGGTGTTGACGCAGCAGGCGTGGCTGTAAACGCAGCAAACGGCGAAATTGTTGTTGAAGGCGCACAGAGCGTAGCAGTCTACACAGCAGCCGGCGCATTGGTAAGCACTGACGCCCGCACCCGCGTGGCAGCAGGTCTCTACATTGTGCGTGCCGACAATGTTGTTAAGAAAGTTATCGTGAAATAACAGAAGATAAATTTACAAAAATACTATGGTGCGTGTGGGAAATGCGCACCATAGTTTGGCAATATACATATCGAAAAAATTAAAATTTAACTATTATGAAAAAACTTACTTTTACGTTATTGTTTGCCTTGATGGCAATTGTTTCTGCGCAGGCAGCAAAGGTGTATCTGAAAATTGGGGAAGGTCAAGTGACAGCAGAAAGCAATCTTGCAGTTTGGGCATGGGATGACAGTAATAAATTCTGCACAAATGGCTGGCCTGGGGATAAGTTGACAGAAAAAGAAACAATCGAAGGCGCAGATTATTTTGTATATACCGTCAATACAGATGGATTGTATAACATCCTTTTTAATAATAACCAAAGCCGTGGAACTAAGCAAACAAAAGATATTAAAGGCATAATAGGCGACTGTACTTTCGTGTTGAATGCAGATTGGAATTTTACAAAGACAGAAGGCGCACCAGGTGCTGTGACTCCGGAACCAGTAGAAACATATACTGTTCAGTTGCGCGGTGCTAAATATTCTTGGGGAACTGACGCTCCAGCGTTTACCTATAATAAAGAAACAGGCGAATATGTTTATGAAGAGACTGAGACTGCGAAATTGGCAGGCGATTTTAAAATAACCATTGTAGACACAAACACTTGGCTTCACAATGATGAATTTAAAGGTACGCTTAACAACGAATGGGGCTTCAAGGACTTGTATAGCGGTGGCAGCAGCGCCAACAATATGAAGATTACCGACGCAGCCGACTATGACAAAATCACTCTTACTGTCAAAAAAGAAGGCGAGACTTGGAAACTGAAGATTGTTGGCGAGAAAACAGACAAGGTTCAGATTACAGGTGTGTTTAATGGTTGGAGTCAAGTCGATATGGTAAGCAATCCAAACGGCACTTATACATATGAGGTAGAAGAAAATATGGTTGCATTGTCAGAGGGCACTGAAAAAGTAGGCACTTTTCAGCATTTCCTTAGCCGGGGCAAAAATC
>OGDS01000874.1_pt1 | contig 27667 bp, 29 predicted proteins | sample 1570351 | NCBI WGS metagenome assembly OGDS01 (sample SAMEA2581974, study PRJEB24529) | metagenome | biome: Human gut stool | place: China | collected 2011
AGATAATAATTTTGTTAGGCATATGAGCGATTTACATATGAATTATGAAGATTATATGTTACATTTAAGATATGGTATATATAATTCAGATTTCCCAGCAGTTAATAAACAAGTGAATTTTATAATTGATAATGATATATATACAACGGGTAAGTATTCAGCAGCGGAAGTTGAGACAGTTATAATTAAGTTTCATGAAAAAGCAAAAGAAGTGTTTGAGAATGCAATTACAAATCAATTAAGAGATTATATGGAGTTGTAATAATGGCAAGTTTAGAAGAGTCCTTAGAAGGAAATAGTGAGAATCAGTACTTAAGTGAACAACAGAGTAATAATGATGAATTGATGGAATATATTCCAGAATATACTAAAATAACATATGGTATTACTAAGCCGCATCGAATAACCGTAAGAGGTGATTTGAATAGTGACCAAGGTTAATTTTGATAAGGGAAATAGAATTAAACAGGGCGATATAATAAAGGATGTTAGGTGTACAGAAAATATTTCTATTGATAATAATAAGATAAAAGTAGATTTCATTGTTTTTCCATTAATTATTGTTTTAACACAGGATTGCGATTTAACATGGGATTTTGAATCAAGAAATGGTGGATTAATTAATCAAGATAAAAAATTAATGTCAGTTATGATTGCACCTTTATATAATTATGAACACTTTGTTTTAGGAGAACATTTAAGTGATCTTAGCAGACAAGGAACACGTTTTAGTAGTGAAAATAAAAAGAAGCTAAAGCAAAACGAGACTCCTAGATATCATTTTTTAGAATTTGATGATACTGTTCCAATAGTAAATTCGGTAATTGATTTTAAGCACTATTTTACAGTAAATGTTGTAGAACTTGAAAATCAAAAAAGCAATGATTTTATTTGTAATATTTCAGATTTGTTTAGAGAAGATATATCACAACGATTTTCAAATTATTTAGCAAGAATTGGGCTACCAGTTTAAATACCAAAAGCACTTTGCGAAAGCAGAGTGCTTTTTTCTATGGAGGAATAACATGTATGAAAAAATCAAAAGTTGGATATCTAATAATCGCTTTTTTATTGGTATGGGTATTGGTGCAGTTCTTTTTCTTGCCTGCTATCTGTTCAGCCACAGAGCCGGTTTATCTGATAAGGGAAACCGAGCTAACGACACTGGAACAAAACTCCAACAGGCAATTGAAAATCAACAGTCAATTAGCCAAGGAATTGCAGATAGCCAAAGATCGGTTGAAAGTATCGGATCAGGAATTGAGCGAAGCCAAGCAGCAGAAAGAGATGCTGCAGAAGCAGTTGACCGAGCTGGAAGCCTCGTCGAAGAAACAAGAAAACTTACAGAAAGAAATCTTGAAATCCTTGCCACCATCCGCGCCAGGGGTCCTGCGGGAAGTGGGACTGAAAATTGATGTTGAAAAATATGTAAGGGGTGTCAGCTATGGAGTGAGCCGGCTGATCGGATCCCAATATATTGGTCTGCGCGGGGAATATGATTGGCAAGATAAAAAAGCCGGTGTATGGTTGACTTATAGTTATTAAGACCACCTTTACTGATAACTATTTATATACTATACTTGTTAATAGAATAAGTGTTTTTAGAGAGGAGATTTTTGTTATGACTAGTGCTAATGTGATTGTTATAAATGAAGCTAGTAGAGGGAAAGAAGGGGGGTGGATTTTGTGTTTTCAATATTGCAGGTATGAATATAATGACTCAAAGCCAGAAAATGGATATCGTTTTATTTGGAGAAAACCTAATGGTAATCTTCAAGGTGCGAGAGGCCAGGCAAGAATTCCATCAATTGCAGATATACAAGAATTAACTGCAGTAGCAATACGTGAAGAATGGGGACACTATTTATCTGACAATACTGCTGCACAAGAAAAATAGAGGTGTTATAGATGACAAAAGAAGATGAATTAATGGAATTTCTGTATGAAAAGGTTTTTGATCCGGTTTTAGCTTCCAACAAAGCATCAAAAAAGATTAAGGCTGGAGTAAATCTTACAATTAATAGAATGAAGAAACGTGATGCGCATGGAATGATTCAATTTTTCTGGTCATCTATAGTAGGGACTGACCACAGTATTGATTTTTCAAAACAAATGAAAAAAGAGGGCTTTAATCGTTTTGAAGATATAATAGAGGATTTTCGGCTAAAATTTAATGATAATTGGCTAAGGAAATAAAGAAATGGTTATTAAAAATAGTGAAAATAACGTATAATATTTCATCGTTAATTTTGTGATTTCTGTCAACAATCTGTCAACAATAGGGCGTATTTTTGACAGATTGAGTTAGTTCTACTTAAAATGTAATTTTTTTCGAAACGTAGTAGTGGCAAGGATTTAAAGCCTTTTTTAAAGCATAGTTAGTAGTGTTAAAAAGTGCCTAAAGGGATTTCGGGTACAAGAGGCCGTGAGTTCGAATCTCGCCGCCCCGACCACTTAAAAAGTTAGCCGCAGAGCGTATCTGCGGCTTTTTTATTTTGTTTTAAAGGAAGTATTTAAAGTGATTTTTGCTGGAGCAGTGAAAAAATTTCCCATAGTGTTTCTTTTCAAATAGCTATCTGAATTTTACCAGATACGCCATATAACAAAACCATAATATAAAAACATAAATGATCAGTCTTGAAAGAGAAATCATAAAATAAACCCTTCTTTATTTCAAAAGTTAAGCTATATTGTTGTAGCTATTAATGGTGACTTCTTGTTTATCAATTATGATATCATGCTCTTGTCAAAGAAAAAAGCCGACATTCTGTTTTTATTTATTTACTAAATGTTGGCAAAGCTGTTTCACTGTCTGTGGTTTTCCCCAAAACTGCAGTTTGTATCAAGATTGATTTCGAAAATACGTGCCCAGGGCAGGTTTACATTGATGTCGATACCTGTTAAATAATAATTGCTGTCGTTATTGCGATAAAAAGGTGTACGGCCAAGGTCTCCATATAGAAGCTGAATCTTTTGACGCTGTAAAAAGCCACGAATAAGCGTTTCTGCAAAAAACTTGTTGTCTCCCAAATCAGTTGGCTTATAGCCTTTCAGTTTCAGTAATGTAGTTAACTGTGCATGCATTAATTTCTGATAGGCATAATCATCAAGTAAACGTTCAACTGTGAAGTTCAGATTTTGGGCATACAGTGACGGATGTTCTGATTGCGGTAATCGGTGCAGCTGGCCGGTAAATAATGTTGCTTGACTAAGCGCGGTTCCCAGTGAATTACTTAAAGTATTCCAGCCTGAAAAAGCTGCCAGCCTGCTGAGCGGTACTTTAGCCTCCAAAAGCTTAGGTATTAAAAGTTCGTTTTCAGTATAGTTGGCCGTAAGATCAACCAGCGCAATGTGGCGGTCTGATATAAGCAGGGATTTAAGTTTTTGCAGCATAGCTTTATTAGGCTGATTGTCATCGTCGCCGCAGTGTACGAATAAAATAAAGTCGGCGACAGCAGCATCATCTGTAAGCTGACCGCCGATAAAATTTATTTTGTCCCGGATGCTTGCGTCAACAGAACAGGGCATATAGGGCATGATTTTAGCTGCGACTTTAGGCGAGGAATACTCTACAAAAATGCGTGGCTTGTAATTATACAGTTTATTATAATATCTGGTCAGCAGTAAAACTGATATTTCATCAGCTCCACTTGTAATAAGCCCGCTGGAACCTAAATCTGCATGTTTCATATATGCCAGCGCATGATTAGCATTACGATTAGGAAGCCCGAATGGCTGGGCGTCGTCCTGCCCTATAGCCAAAGTCAGACCGTCTGCGCGTGCCAGCTGGACCAGTTTTTTGTTAAAACTGTCGTTATCGGCATACAGACTGCTGTACTTCGTTTTAACATCATCCGGTATGCGTGCATCGATCGCCAGCAGCTGCCTGGTAAAGTAAGGATCGCCGAATGTTTCTGCCATATCCTTTAATGTTGCATAACGCATCAGATGCCATTGATACCAGCTGTCCGGTATAAGCTGATCGCTGACCAGCAATCTTGGAATGACGGAAAAAAACGCCATATCGATTTGTGGGTTGAGAGCATGCTGTTTGTTTACGAAAGTCAAAAACTTTTCTTCATCGTTAATTGTTCCTAAAGGTACGCGTGAGCCCAGCAGACTGCCGTGTACTAAAAGATCAGCTGATAAAATTGCGGCTGGATGCTGCGGCATTTCATTTTTCAGCCAGGCAAACAGTTTTTCTTTATCAGCAGGTGTGTTTTAATGGTCAATGAGATCTTGCGGCTTTGTAATTACTGTGATAGAAGCCAGTGCTCCCAGTTTTCTGACCATAGCGCTGCAGGGAGGGCGGCTGTCTAACGGAGCCAGCAGCAGCGAAGTATCGGCTTTTACAGGCTGAGGCGCAAATGGGACAGTTGCAGGCATACCGCCGAATAATTCATAAAAATAGGCGCAGAGCAGCAGTAATGCGAGCAGAATAAATTTTTTCTTGTTCATAGGCTGTCTCCTTTGCCGTTCTTGTTATATTTATTATATTACAGATACGGAGTTTTTTGAATGCGGATAATTACGGGAAAGGCACGGGGGCTGAAATTGACTGTGCCAAAGAATATGGACGTACGTCCCACGGCTGACAGGGTCAAAGAATCTCTGTTTAATATTATTGGCACTAAAATTATTGGCGCACGTGTGTTGGATATGTTTGCCGGAACAGGTAATCTGGGGTTGGAGTCGTGGAGCCGCGGCGCTGCTGCGGTTACTTTTGTCGATGAAAGCCGGGAATCGCTGCGCCTGGTACAAAGCAACATCGTTAAATGCCGGGCGGAGGCTGATGTTCAGGTTCTCAAAGGCAGCGCGGTAAATATTATCGAACATCTGCATCATCAGGGATTAAAATTTGATTTTGCATTCTGCGATCCTCCCTATAATAAAGGCTGGGTTCAGAAAGTTCTGCAGAAAATGGAACACTTTCAAGTACTTGAAGACGGAGGCTATCTGATCATCGAACATTCGAAGCACGATGAAATAGGCGTACTGGCAGCGTGCTTTGAGCTTGTGCGTCAGGAACACTATGGTGAAACTTTACTTTCGTTTATAAGATTTGCCAAAGTATAATAAAATGTTGTAAAATAATAAAATAAATTTGTAAAAAAATAGCAGGAATACAGAAACGTACGTCGAATAAGGAACAAGATAATTGAATTTATGACCAGACTGCGTTGCAGCTTCTAGGAGGTTAAACAGTGCGTAGAGCGATCTGTCCGGGTAGTTTTGACCCGGTTACTAATGGCCACCTCGATATTTTTGAACGGGCGAGCCAAATGTTTGACGAGATCATTATCAGCGTTTTTCATAATCCGGGTAAAGATAAAGCAATGTTCACCATGGAGGAAAGGGTAGAAATGCTCAGGGATGCGACAAAACATATCCCTAATGCCAGAGTAACCTGTTTTTCCGGTCTTTTAAATGAATTCTGCAGGCAGGAAAAAGCTCCTTTTATTGTAAGGGGCTTACGTGCGTTTTCTGATTTTGAATATGAATTTCAGCGCGCTCTGCTCATAAAAAAAATAGACAATAACTTAGAAACAGTCTTTATTATGACTAATGCTAATTACTCCTTCCTAAGTTCCTCTGGAATAAGAGAATTGGCAACCTTTGGCGGTTGTATCCATGGTCTTGTTCCTGAATGTGTGGAAGATCGGATCAAAAGCCTTGTTATAAGCAAAGAATAATATTAGAAAGAGGTTGAGTTTGATGATGATTGATAGAAGTACAAGTGCGACTTTGGACAGAATTTTTGATGAAATGTATAACCTTATTTCTGAGGCTAACCGTATACCTCTTACTGATAAGATCATTATCGAAGAGAGCGATTTGGCGGGTATCCTGGATGATTTGAAGGAAGCGATTCCCAAAGAAGTCAAAAGCGCTACCAGACTGCTTGAAGAACAAAAAGCAATCGTCACCAAAGCTCATGAAGAAGCTGACAATATTGTTTTGCAGGCTAAAACCGAAGCTGACCGTATTTTAGAATTGGCAAAATCCGAATCTGAAAGACTAATGCGTCAGGAGGAAATTTCCAAACAGGCAGAAGCCTTTGCTGAAGATGTAAAGAGTACTGCTTTGCGTAATCAGCAGGAAATGAAAGACGAAGCTGATGCTTATGTTGAGCGTGTAAAACACGATGTGCTGCAATATGCCGATGATATGCTTGGCTATTTGAGCGGTAGTCTGCAGTCCGCTTTACAGGCTGTAAACGATAACCGCGCTTCCGTTAATGCTGAACGTGAAAGCGTTATGTCTTCACGCCCTCAGCGTGATATGGAACTTCTGGCGATGGAAGAGGAAGAAGACGAAGAATAAGCTTTTGAAAAAAAGTAAGCCTTCCGCTCAAGCGGAAGGCTTTTTGTTTTGTTGCTTTATTATTTTTGAATATAGATCGGAGAGACAGTATAATCGTTGTTGTATTGTGGTTGGTGGTTCTTTTGCAAAAGTGTCAGCAGATTAGTAGCCGCAATATCAACGGAAAGCTGCTGCTCGACTTTCTCTCCGTATTTTTCCAAGACGTTGCGGCCCAGTTTGATAATTACAGGCAGCTGAGCAGAATCCTGCATTTCTTTCAACAGTTCGCGGCCGCGGTCGTTAAAGGCCAGAACACGGATGTAAGCTGGGTCTTTGGCATTATCGAACATAGCGCGATACTGCTGCAGTAAAAGCTGCATCAGCAGTCTTCTGACACGTGAAGCGGGATAACGTTTGGTAACTGTGGCGCTGACTACGTCTTGGAATGTAGTGCAGGAAGCGGCTTCTGCCAGACGGTTTTCCAATCCTTCGCTGCATTGGCAGGCTGCGGCTATTTGGGCCGGTGTCAAAGAACGCAGCTTGTATAAAAGCAGATGGTTCAGAATTTTATCACTGATATCCATTCGGTGCTGAAGATCTGCCTCACGCAGCAGCTGGGCTGTAGTTGCCGGAACTGTGCTGAGCAGCGCTTCATCGATGCCATAGCCGCGATAATGCTCACGAATGGCTGTTGCGCCGGCAATAGGCCCGTTGATGGTTTTATCTTTATAGCCGCTGCCGCGGCGTTTAACGACGACAGGTTCGATCTCGTAACCGCCGTGCAGAAGCTGGCGGCAATATTCTAAAGCCAGGATATTGTTAGGATGTTCAGCAATCGTCAGCATGGAAGGGTCTTCCGCCAGCGTAAGCTCTAAAGACTTGGCATAACTGTGCCCTTCATCCAGATAATGATGCAGTGCATCCTGAAAAACAGGTTCGTTCAAAAATTCTGCGGTCAGCATCAGCTGCTGCGAATTGGCTGCTTCCGCACCAAAAGCAAGATGCGATACCATCCCGGTAGCAGCCAGTAATTTTACAGCTCCTGCAGCAAAAAATTCCGCACTGCGGCAGGTGAAAACTGTCGGCAGCTCTAAAACAAGGTCAACGCCGCCTAAAACTGCCATTCTGGCACGGGTCCATTTGTCAGTCAGGGCAGGCAAGCCGCGCTGTACAAGGCTGCCGCTCATAGCGGCAATGACAGGCCTGTTGCCGGCTATCCGCTTTGCTTCGCGCAGATGATGGGCGTGGCCGTTGTGGAAAGGATTATATTCTGCTACGATTCCTATTGCTTTGCTCATTCATATTCTCCCTCATTTATAATGTTTATACTAGCGATTATCATTTAAATAGTGTATACTATATGATATAATAAAACGTGCTATGAGCGCAAGCTAAATTTTGCACAAATGGAGGAAAACTGTGATTATTTTCGTTGTCAACTGCGGTAGCTCCTCAATTAAATATCAGCTTCTTAATATGAACGGCGAGCAGGTGCTGGCCAAAGGTCTGATAGAACGGATCGGTATGGAAGGTTCTGTTCTCAAACACACGCCTACGGGCAAATACACAGTAGATATCAGCGCCGAGATACCTGACCATTCCGTTGGCATCCAGATGGCGCTGGATGCTCTGACTAATGAAGAATATGGCGTTATTGACAGTATGGATGAAATCGATGCTGTTGGCCACCGTGTAGTGCACGGCGGCGAACGCTTTACCGATTCGGTACTGATCAGCGATGATGTTTTGAACGGGATCGAGGCCTGCGCTGAGATTGCGCCGCTGCACAATCCGCCGAACCTGTATGGTATCAAAGCCTGTATGCGCCTGATGTATAATACTCCTCAGGTAGCTGTTTTTGATACGGCGTTCCATCAGACTATGCCAAAAGTTGCCTATTTGTATGGCCTGCCTTACGAAATGTATGTCAAATACGGACTGCGCCGCTATGGCTTCCATGGAACTTCCCATAAATATGTAGCCCAGCAGGCGGCCGAAATGATGGGCGAGCATATGAGCGACCTGCGTTTTATTACCTGTCATTTGGGTAATGGCGCCAGCATTGCTGCGATCAAATATGGTAAATCCATCGATACCAGCATGGGGTACACACCGTTGGAAGGACTTGTCATGGGTACACGTTCCGGCGAGATCGACCCTGCTATCATTCCTTTTTTGATGGAAAAAGAAAATATGAATGCACAGCAGATCGACGATTATCTGAACCGTCGCAGCGGTATTTTAGGTATCTCAGGGCTATCCAGTGATTTCCGTGATCTGGAAAGTGCCGCTAACCGCGGTGATGAACGCAGTCAGCTTGCTATAGACATTTTCGCTTATAAGGTCAAAAAATATATTGGCGGCTATGTTGCTGCCATGGGTGGCGTTGATGCCATCATCTTTACAGCAGGTCTGGGTGAAAACTCTCCGTTTATGCGTGATAAGATCTGTAATGGTCTGGAATATCTTGGTACGCGTATTGATCCGGAACTTAACAAGCTGCGCGGTAAACAGATGGAAATCAGTATCAAAAGGGCGCGGGTCAAGATCTTTGTGATTCCCACGAATGAAGAGCTGGTCATTGCCCGTGATACACTGAATATCTGCCGCCGCATCATTAAATTATAATAAAAGTTACGCTTTTTTCTTGACAAAGATTTAGAGCATAGCTATAATTGATACGATTGGTGAAATATGATAAAGATAAATGTCGCAGAAATCAAGAAAAGACTGGTCGGTAAAAAAGACTTTTCCTATGAACTGAAACCAGCAGAATTGAACATTACCGAAGCGGATCTTCCGCTGACAGGAACGGTGACCGTAAAAGGCACGATATCCAATGTCGGTGATGTTTTGCTTTTGGAAGCTATGGTTGAAGCCATGGTCAACAGGACCTGCGGACGCTGCCTTAAAGCCTTTACAGGTAAGAGTACGGCTGAAGTATTGGAAAAATTCTATCCGGCAAGTGCTGAGAATATCGAAAATGATGCTTTTATTTATGAATCTGATATCGTCGATCTGACGGAACCGATTCGTGAAAGTCTCCTGCTGGCAGAGCCCCTTCAAGCTTTGTGCAGGATCGATTGTCAGGGCTTGTGTCCGGTCTGCGGCGCCGATAGAAATAAAGGCGACTGCGGCTGTGATACTACCACAGTCGATCCCAGGTTGGCGGCATTAAAGCAATTCATCAAAAATTAAATTCACATTCATTAGCTTGAGGAGGTGTATCAAAGATGGCAGTACCAAAGAGAAAAATGTCCAAAGCTCGCCGCGATTCCCGTCGTGCGAACTGGAAACTTACAGTTCCTGGCTTAGTCGAATGTCCGCAATGTCATGAGATGAAAATGCCGCATCGCGTTTGTCCCGAATGTGGTTATTACAACGGCAAACAAGTTATCGTTAAAGAACAATAATCTTGCAGCTTTAAATCCCCGTACCTTAACGGTACGGGGATTTTTGCTTTTTATTGGCTGGTACTAAAGTGATACAGGCAGAGTAAAAAAAGCTGTTTGAAAACCGTCGGGCATTTGATTGTGACTAACTTGTGAATTATTAGGAAAATTAAGCATGGAATTAAAATTTTTACTTGCTTTTTTTATTGTGAGCTTTTATAATACCTCTAGATATTAATAGTTGGTACTAAAGTCGGGTGATAAAATGAATTCTTCCAAAAAAATAATACGGCAGGAAAATCTGTCCAAGATGTTGGAACGCAATCCATTTTTGACAGACGAGCAGCTTGCTAAAGCACTTGAAGTCAGTATCCAGACAATCCGTTTGGATCGCCTGCGAATGAATATTCCGGAAGTACGTGAACGTACACGTCAGATGGCCGAAACTGCGCAGACAAAATTGAAAGCCATCGACAAAAAAGATATTGTCGGCGATCTTATTGATCTGGAATTGAATAAGATCGGTATTTCGATGCTGAAAATAACGCCGGAAATGGTGCTGGAAAAAACAGGCGTCGCACGCGGTTACTATATGTTTGCGATGGCCAATACCCTGGCTCTGGCTGTAGTCGATGCAGATGCGGCCTTGACAGGGGTGGGTAATGTTAAGTATAAAGTACCGGTCTATGCCGGTGCAACCTTAGTCGCTAAGGCGGAGGTGATCCGCCGTGAGCATGATAAATATGTTATCTGGGTCAAAGTTCGCAACAATAACGAAGAAGTGTTTCGTGCTAAATTCATTATTGTATCACTGCCCAACGAAAGGATCGAGAAATAGTGAAAATTGCGGTTGATGTGATGGGAACTGACTATGGACCTCAAGAACTGGTTTTGGGAGCTGTCCAGGCTGTCAGAGCGTATGACTGCGAAGTCGTTCTCGTAGGCGACTCCGAAATTATAAAAAAACTGCTGGAGGAATATAATGCTGCTGATGAACGAAAAATCACAGTACATCATTCCAGCGAAGTTATTAATATGGATGAACATCCAGGTATAGCAGTAAAAACTAAAAAAGATGCGTCTATCGTCGTTGCTACGAAGCTGCTGCGTGATAAAGAGTGTGATGCGCTGGTATCGTCCGGAAGCACAGGGGCGGCAGTCGCCGCAGCATTGTTTGGACTGGGACGCATCAGGGGCATCGAACGTCCGGCTATCGCGACTCCTATCCCAAGTCTTACCGGGACGACAGTAGTTTTAGACAGCGGTGCTAAAGTCGACGCCAAACCCGAACATATGGTGCAAAGTGCTATCATGGGCAGCGTTTATGCTGAGTTGATGCTGAAAATAAAAAATCCGCGCGTCGGGCTTTTGAATATCGGTGAAGAAGAAACAAAAGGTAACGAGCAGGCTCTTGCTACTTATCCTCTGCTCAAGGCTGAAGAACATATCAACTTTGTCGGTAATGTAGAAGGCCGTGACATTAACAAAGGCACTGTTGACGTAGTCGTCTGCGACGGGTTTGTCGGCAATGTAGTCCTGAAGTTTGCAGAAGGTCTTGCAAGTGCTATAATGAAGTTAATGAAAGAAGCTATTTTGAATGGCGGTTTTCTGGCCAAGCTGGGCGGACTTTTGATCAAACCGGCTATGAAGGGGCTTGCCAAGCGGCTTGATCCGGCTGAATACGGCGGTGCGCTGCTTTTGGGTGTCAAGGCACCTTTTATTATCTGCCATGGCAGCAGTAAAGCAAAGGCTATCAAAAATGCAATCGGCGTGGCTATAGATTTTGCTGAGCGTGATGTAGTTGAACATATTGCCGGCAATATCGTGAAATCAAGAAAAGGAAACGAGGAAATATAAATGGAAAAAGCAGTTGGTATTTTAGGTCTGGGCTGCTATGTGCCTGAAAAGGTGCTGACCAACCATGATCTTGAAAAAATAGTAGAAACCAGCGACGAGTGGATCGTTGAACGTACAGGCATTAAAAACAGGCATATTGCCGCTGAAGGCGAAGCTACATCCGATATGTCCGTTATTGCGGCAGAACGTGCTTTGGCTGACGCAGGCGTAAGCCCTGAAGAAATCGAACTGGTCATCGTGGCAACTGCTTCTGCTGACCATGCTTTTCCCTCTACCGCTTGTCTGGTACAGGACCGTATCGGCGCTAAAAACGCAGCCGCATTCGATCTGTCCGCAGGCTGCTCCGGCTTTGTTTACAGTCTGGGCGTAGCAAGCCAGATGGTAAAATCCGGTTTGTACAAAAAAGCGCTCATCATCGGTGCTGAAACTTTAAGCCGCATTATGAACTGGGAAGACCGCAATACCTGCGTTCTTTTTGGTGACGGTGCAGGAGCGGCGGTCATTGGTGAAGTCGAGGATGGTCTTGGTGTTTTGGGTATCGATCTCGGCAGCGACGGCAGCGGCGGCAAATATCTGTTCCAGCCGGCTGGAGGCAGCCGCAGACCGGCTTCTCACGAAACAGTAGATGCAAGAGAGCATTTTATCCATATGAACGGCAATGAAGTATTTAAATTTGCAATCCAGATTATGGGCAAAACGGCTAAACGAGCTTTAGCTAAAGCAGGTCTTGAACCGGCTGATGTCGATCTTCTGGTTCCGCATCAGGCTAATATCCGCATTATTAACAGTGCTGCTAAACGTTTGAAAATGCCAATGGAAAAAGTTTGGGTAAATGTCGATAAATACGGCAATACTTCCGCTGCTTCCATTCCCATTGCCCTGTGCGAGGCGCAGGAGCAGGGCGTACTTAAAAAAGGCGGTACAGTACTGTTGGTTGGTTTCGGTGCTGGCCTCACATGGTCTTCCATTGTGCTTAAATGGAGTAAATAAACCTGCAAGAACAATTGAGCAAAAGACGAAAGAGAGGTTTTCCCAATGAGCAAAATTGCATTTGTATTCCCGGGACAAGGTTCCCAAACTGTAGGTATGTGTAAAGATCTTTATGATAACTATACTTGCGCTCGCAAGGTTTTTGAAGCTGCTGACGAAGCTTTGGGTTTCTCCATCAGCGATATGTGTTTTAATGGTCCGGAAGATCAGCTGCGTCTGACCTTTAATACTCAACCGGCTATCCTGACTGCCAGCGTAGCCTGTGCTGAGGTGCTGAAAGAAAACGGACTGAGCTGCGAAGTTGCTGCTGGCCATAGCCTGGGTGAATATTCTGCTTTGGTTTTGGCAGGTGCTTTGGACTTTGCTGATGCTGTCCGTATCGTTCGTAAACGTGGCCAGTTCATGCAGGAAGCTGTTCCTGTTGGCGAAGGCAGCATGGCCGCTGTCTTAGGTCTTGAAAGCGATAAAATCATTGATATCTGCCGTACTGTTGAAGCTGAATGCGGTGAAGCTGTACAGGCAGTAAACTTCAACTGCCCTGGCCAGGTCGTTATTGCAGGCTCTGTAGGCGCAGTGGATAAAGCTTTGGCGGCGTTGAAAGAAGCCGGCGCCAAACGCGCTGTTCTTCTTCCCGTAAGCGCACCTTTCCACAGCACTCTTATGCAGCCGGCTTCCAAACGTCTGGCTGAAGTTTTTGAAACTATTACCTTCCACGACGCTAAGATTCCTGTCGTCGCTAATGTAACTGCAACTGAAGTTACCAAAGGAGAAGAAATCAAAGAATCTCTGATCCGTCAGGCTGCTATGCCTGTACTTTGGGAAACCTCTGTCAACCATATGATCGCAGGCGGCGTCGATACTTTTGTCGAAGTCGGCCCAGGCAAGGTTCTGTCCGGTTTTACTAAAAAAATTGCCAAGGGTATGGCTGCTTTGAACGTCGAAGATGAAGCAAGCCTTGAAAAAACACTTGCTTATTTTAAGGAGGTTCGTTAAAATGCAGTTAGAAGGTAAAATCGCACTGGTTACAGGTGCTTCCCGCGGTATCGGTAAAGCTATCGCAGTGGCGCTGGCTGCTGCAGGAGCTGATGTCGCTGTCAATTATGCCGGTAACAAAGCTGCTGCTGAAGCAGTGGCTGCTGAAATCGAAGCTATGGGACGCAAAGTTCTGCTGCTCCAGGGTGACGTTGCTCAGCTTGAAGTCTGCACTGAAATGATCGATGCCGTTATCAAAGAATTCGGCCGTATCGACATTTTAGTCAATAATGCAGGCATCACTCGTGACAATCTACTGATGCGTATGAAGGAAGAAGATTGGGACGCAGTGCTGAACACTAACCTCAAAGGTGTTTTCAACTGCACTAAAGCAGCTGTCAAATACATGATGAAACAAAGAGCGGGCCGTATCGTCAACATCACCTCTGTCGTAGGTGTAATGGGCAATGCCGGTCAGGCCAACTATGCTGCAGCAAAAGCAGGCTGCATCGGTTTCACCAAATCTGTAGCTAAAGAAGTTGCAGCCCGTGGCATCACTGTTAACGGTGTTGCACCTGGTTTTATCAAAACTGATATGACCAGCGTTTTACCAGAAAAAGTAGTAGCCGATATGGAAGCCGGTATCCCGCTGGCGCGTCTTGGCGAACCTGAAGATATTGCCAAGGCAGTATTGTTCCTTGTAAGTGACGATGCTGCTTACATAACCGGTCAGACTTTACATGTTGACGGTGGTATGGTAATGTAATTATGCAATTCTTAAAAAAAGACCTTTGGAAGGAGGTGAATCGTAAATGAGCACTTTCGAAAAAGTAAGAGACATTACTGTCGAGCAATTGAGCGTTGACGCTGATGAAGTAAAGATGGAATCATCCTTCATCGATGATCTGGGCGCTGACTCCCTCGACATCGTTGAATTAATCATGGCTTTCGAAGAAGAATTTGAAGTTGAAATCCCTGACGAAAAAGCTGAAAAAATCCGCACCGTGGCTGATGCAGTCAAAATGTTGGATGAAGAAAAATAATCTTTTAGCAGCTCAAGGGAAAGCTCTTAGGAGCTTTCCCTGACAGTTGCAGTAGTCCTGAAATGGGGGATATTTGTTGAAACTACCAGTACTTAAAATAGGTGATTTGACAGCCGAAGTACCGATCATACAAGGCGGAATGGCTATCAGACTGTCTACCGCGCGTTTGGCGGCAGCCGTTGCGCAGGAAGGCGGAATAGGACTCATCGCAGCGTCCGGCATGGCGTTTGACGAGCTGCGTAAAGAGATCCGGCTGGCCAGAAAGCTTACCGGCGGGAAAGGCATCATCGGCATTAATGCCATGGTTGCGGCCCGCGAATTTCTTGGGCTAATTACCACTGCTGCCGAAGAAAAAATTGACCTGATCGTTGCCGGTGCCGGTTTTTCAAGAGATATTTTCGCCGTGGGGCGTGAACATAACGTAGCCGTAGTGCCCATCGTTTCCTCTGTCAAACTAGCTAAAATATCTGAAAAGCTCGGTGCAGCCGCTATTGTAGTGGAAGGAACAGAGGCGGGAGGACATCTTGGGACTCAACAGTCCATCAAAGATATTCTGCCTGACATTGTCAAGGCGGTCAATATTCCGGTTATCGCCGCCGGCGGAGCTACTGACGGTGCAGCTGTAGCGGAGCTTCTTAAATTAGGGGCCAGCGGTGTGCAGATGGGCAGTCGTTTTGCCGCCAGCGAAGAATCCAACGGTGCTCCGGCGCTGAAAGAATTATATCTCAAAATGACCAAAGAGGACGTTGTACAGATCGACAGTCCCGTTGGCTATAAAGGCAGGGCGATCCTTAATCCTTTTGCCAAACAGGTTCTGGAAGGTACGCAGCCGCGTCCCCGCACCTGTGATAACTGCCTTAAACAATGTTCCCGCAGCTTCTGCATCATCCGTGCGCTCACCAGAGCTCAGCAGGGCGATGTTGAAACCGGCCTTGTTTTTACAGGTGCCAATATGTGGAAGATCAAAGAAATTTTACCCGTGAAAGAAATTTTCAGAAGACTGAAAGAAGAAATAGCAAAAATTTAATTTGAGGTGATTTATTTTGAAAAGACGAGTCGTTATTACCGGTGTTGGCCCGATTACTCCAATCGGCATCGGCAAAGATGAATTTTGGGGCAATCTGATCGCTGGTAAATCCGGTATCGGTCTCATTACCCAGTTTGATGCTTCTGATCCTGGCTTCACCACTAAAATTGCAGGCGAAGTTAAAGATTTTGATTTCGCTAACTATGGCGATAAAAAAGAAGGCAAACGTATGGATCGTGTGACCCAGTTTGCTGTAGCAGCTGCTAAACTGGCAGTGGAAGATGCTGAACTCGATCTGGAAAAAATTGATCCCGTTCGTGCCGGCGTTTGCGTTGGCAGCGGCATTGGCGGCATCCATACCTTCCTCGAGCAGTCTTTAAAATATGGCGAAAAAGGTCCAGGCAAAATCAGTCCGTTCTTCATTCCGATGGAGATCCCGAATATGCCTGCCGGCCAGATTTCTATTGCTTTAGGCTTTAAAGGCCCTAATACCGCTATCATCACAGCTTGTGCTACCGGCACTAACTGTATCGGCGACGCTCTGCGCACTATTCAATATGGCGATGCCGATATTATGATCGCAGGCGGCACAGAAGCTGCTGTTTCTCCTGTTGCTATAGCAGGCTTCGGTAACATGAAAGCTCTTTCCACCAACAACGAACATCCTGAAAAGGCCTCCTGTCCGTTCGATAAAAAACGCGACGGTTTTGTTATGGGTGAAGGTGCCGGCGTAGTAGTTATGGAAGAGCTGGAACATGCTTTGGCACGTGGAGCTCATATCTATGCTGAAGTAGTAGGCTTTGGCATGAATGCCGACGCTTATCACATCACTGCTCCTGATCCGAGCGGTGAAATGCCTGCCCTGTGCATGCAGCAGGCTATCGACGATGCTGGTATGAAACCGGAAGACGTTGATTACATCAACGCTCATGGTACTTCTACCCATCGTAATGATTTGAATGAGACTTTAGCTGCTAAAAAGGTTTTTGGCGATCATGCTTATAAAATGACTATCAGCTCCAACAAATCCATGACAGGACATTTGCTGGGCGCTGCAGGCGGCGTAGAAGCAATTGCTACCGTCATGACCATTGAGAATGGTATTATCCCTCCGACGATCAACTATGAAGACCCTGATTTAGAAGAAGGTCTGGACCTCGACTATGTTCCTAACGTAGCCCGTAAAGCAGAAGTAAGAGCGGCTCTGTCCAATAACTTCGGCTTTGGCGGCCATAATGCCACCATTCTCTTCAAAAAATATCAAGCTTAATTGAGAATAGAGTGATTTAAATGCAAGACACGCGCAAAGAGCAGCTGCTGAAGTTCTGTCAAAGCCTTGGCATCGAAATGCACAAGCTGGAACTTCTAAACAGCGCTCTGACGCATACATCATACGCTCACGAATCTAAAGAATTACCGCGTCCGGAACATAACGAACGCGTAGAATTTTTAGGCGACTCCGTGCTCAGCGTTATCGTCAGTACATATATGTACTGCACTTTCCCCAACCTTAACGAAGGAGAACTTACCAAGCTCAGGGCCCATATCGTCTGCGAAGCATCGCTGGCTGAATATGCCCGTAAAATAAATCTTGGTGATTACCTGCTTTTAGGAAAGGGAGAAGGTTTGTCGGGAGGACGCGAACGCGCTTCTATCCTGGCCGACGCTTTTGAATCTGTACTTGGGGCTTATTATTTAGACCAGGGTATGGAAGCAGCCCGTGTATTTTTACTGGGGTTAATGAAAGCCGAGCTGGATTTTATCTGTACGCACGGCATTTGCAGTGATTTTAAAACAAGGCTGCAGGAAGTTGCGCAGCAGGATGGCGATGTTGATATCGTCTATGAGCTGATCGGTTCCAAAGGTCCTGAACATAACAAACATTTTGCCACCATTGTTTCCGTTAACGGTAAACATATCGGTTCAGGCGAAGGCAGGACGAAAAAGGAAGCGGAACAGCAGGCTGCTAAAAGCGCTCTTGAAAAAATGGGCGCGCCTTTGACAGGATTTCCTAAATAAAATAAACCCTTGCCGGTTTACCGGCAAGGGTTTTCTTTGTCTGCTGTTCAGCTCAGTGTGAAGGTCCATACAGGTTCAGCAGAACTACGCCGCTGACGACCAAAGCCATACCGACGGCGCCGATGGCGTTGATGCTTTCGTGAAAGACCAGCATTGAAATGATGGCTGCGGCAACGACACCGATACCTGCCCAGGTTGCATACGCAATGTTCAAATCAATAAACTGCAGTGAACGGGACAGAAAATAAAAAGCGCCTGTGTAAGCTGCAACTACTACCAGCGAAGGTGACAGCTTAGTAAAGCCCAGTGTGTATTTTAAAAATGTTGTGCCCAGTAATTCCAAAACAATAGCTAAACCTAAATATACAAATCCCATGATATCCTCCTAATCATCTATGGCGTCACGTAAAGCCTTCATCCAGGCAAAGCCGCCTTCCAGCAGTGCGTTGCGCTGGGCGTCAGTCATATTACGCAGCGCCCGTTCTTCAAAATCATCCATTTTTTGTAAAAGCCCGTCGGCATAAGCAGCACCCTGACTGGTAAAAACCAACAGCTTGACGCGTTTATCAGTAGGGCTGATTATTTTTTCGACGAAGCCTTTGTCTTCCAATCCGGACAGAATACTGTTGACCGTCTGTTTGGGCAGCATCAGTTTTTCGCAGATCAGATGCTGGGTACAGTCATTTGGAAATTCCTTCAGCAAATACAGGGTCAGCAGTAAATTGTTATTGAGTCCGTGTGATTTGGCCCAGCGTTCATAGACGGCGTTTGTGCCGAACCAAAGGTCGTAGTAGCCGTGGCGTATCCGTTGCAGCTCTTTATGCATAAGCGCCCTCCTTTTTTAATAAAGTCCGAAATCGGACTAATTGAATTATAACAACATTTTCTAAAAAAGGCAAGTAAAATTTTGTGAATGACACCAGGGCGGATGGCGGGCATTGACCGGGAGCGGTGATACGGGTATAATGCAATTATCAAGCATGTTGATAAAAATGCAGGCGCACTAATAAGCCGCATTATAATAAACGTTTAATGCAAGGAGGCAGGGCAGTGGCAATCATACCTGTGTTTATACCGCATGCGGGCTGTCCGCACCAGTGCGTGTTCTGTAATCAAAAAACTATCAGCGGTCAGCAGACTGCGTCGTCGAGAGACGTAGAGCAGCAGCTCGAACGCTATCTGCAATGGATCAAACCGGGCCCTTCCAACGAAGCGGCTTTTTACGGCGGCTCGTTTACAGGTTTGCCGGCCGACTTGCAGACAGAACTTTTCCGACCTGTAGATAAACTTTTGGCGGAAGGTGTTATTGGCAGTGTTCGCTTATCTACCCGACCAGATTATATTGATGCCGCCCGGTTAGAGCTGCTGCAGGCACACGGCGTAAAAACGGTAGAACTGGGTGTGCAGTCGCTGGACGATAATGTTCTGGCAGCGGCAGAGCGGGGGCATCAGGCTACCGATGTTTATAAGGCTGTTTCTTTGCTGAAACAGTATGGCTTTGAGATCGGTCTGCAGTTAATGGTAGGTATGCCTGGTCAAAACTTTGACAGCGTCAAAGCTACGGTTGAGCAGGTGCTCAGGCTCGGTCCTTCTTTTGCCCGTATTTATCCCTTGCTGGTAATAAAAGGCACGCCGCTTGAGCATATTTACGAACGTGGTGAATTTGAGCCTCTGACACTGGAAGCAGCAGTTGAGCAAAGTGCTTATGTATACAGCAAATTAACCCTGGCGGGGATAAAAGTCATTCGTGTTGGCTTGCAGTCCGATGAAGAGTTGTGCAGTGAAGGTAATATTGTTGCTGGACCGTTCCACCCATCTTTTGGTGAACTTGTGCAAAGCTTTTTGCTCTATGCCGAACTGACTCCGCAGCTGCAGAGGCTGCTTTGCCAAGGCGCGGGAAACATAGTAATAAACTGCCCGAGCAAGCTGGAATCAAAGCTGCGCGGGCTGAAAAACAATAATCTGCGGCGCTGGCAGCAGCTTGCAGGACCGGTTCCTGTAAATATCAAGGCCAGGCCTGATGCAGAACTTATTATGATAAGCTGGAGGTTGGACGATGAGTGAATGTCAGAGCTTTGACCCGGTCGCTGATACAGACAGCAGGCTGCTCATTCTCGGTTCCATGCCCGGTATTCGTTCCTTGCAGATGCAGCAGTATTACGGACATCCGCAGAATCGTTTTTGGCCGTTGGTGACGATGCTTTTAGGCTATGCTGAGGTTCCTTTGGATTATGCGGATAAAAAGCAGATGCTTTTAGATAACCGTATAGCTCTTTGGGACGTACTGGGTTACTGCGAACGTGAAGGCAGTCTTGATTCGGATATTACCTGCGAGCAGCCTAACGATCTGGCCGGATTTTTGCAGAATCATCCGCAGATACATACTATCTGCTGTAATGGAGGCAAAGCTGCCGCCGCCTTTAAAAAATATACCAGACAGCTCGATTTGCAGAGGATTACTGTGCATTTCCTGCCTTCTACCAGCCCTGCTAATGCCCGCTGGAGCCTGACTAAGCTTTTGGAAGCGTGGCAGGTTATCAATACCGGCCGTTAAAAAATAAAAAAGCCTTGAATACTTTTTGTATTCAAGGCTTTTACTTTAGTTATCAGTTAGTTTTTCCTGGATATGCCTTCAGTGCTTCACCAAGGATATAAATTGCCTTTTTCAAATCATCGCAATTGAGAACATAGGCCAGCCTAGCCTCATTAACCCCCAACTCAGGGTCGCTGTAGAAACCGTTGCCGGGAGCGAACATAACAGTTTCGTTATCAATAGCAAAATTTTCCAAAGTCCAGATAGCAAACTTTTCAGCATCGTCTACGGGCAGCTGCACCATAATATAAAAGGCTCCCTTCGGATCGGAAGCAACTACGCCAGGCAGCTCTTTAAGCGCGGCAACGATCGTATCGCGGCGTTTTTTGTACTCTTGATTCACTTCCTCCAGATAGCTGACGGGAGTAGTATATAAAGCGGCTGCGCCGACCTGTTCCAGAATCGGGCTGCACAGACGGCCCTGGCAGCATTTGATAATCTGCTTGGCAAGCTCTTTGTTTTTGCTGATTATGCAGCCGATACGGGCGCCGCAGGCACTGTAGCGTTTAGAAACCGAATCAATGATGATCAGGTTGTCGGCAAGCTCGGGCATTGTGCCAAAGCTGCGGTAAGCGCCGTCATAAACAAATTCACGGTATACCTCGTCAGCGATCAAAGCCAGGTCATATTTGCGGACGATTGCTGAAATCATATCCATTTCTTCCTGTGTATAAACAACACCGGTCGGATTACCGGGATTAGTCAGTAAAACAGCTTTTGTTCTGGGCGTGATCTGCGCTTCGATAGCAGCAGCGTCAGGCAGATGGTAACCGTCAGTCACATTTGTCTGTACAGCGTTGATTTTAGCGCCAAACTCTCTGGCAAAAGTAGTATAGTTAGCATAAAACGGCTCGAATACCATGATTTCGTCTCCTGGATCACATAAGGCCATGACAGCAAAAATCAAAGCTTCGCTGCCGCCGTTGGTAATAAAAATATCATCGGCAGCAAAATCCATACCTTTTTCGGCATAGTATTTGCGTATCGCTTCGATCAGAAAACCTTCGCCTTTGGAATTGCCATAAGCAATTACCTGCTCGTCATAAGTGCGGATGCTTTCCATAAACTGGTCAGGAGTTTTGATATCGGGCTGTCCGATATTCAGATGGTAGATTTTTTTACCCTTCGCTTTAGCTGCATCTGCATACGGCGACAGCTTTCTGATAGGTGAAGAAGTCAAACTTTGGATACGTGCTGAAAGTTTCATGTAAAATCCCCTCACTGCTGATAAATTTTGTCCGGGCGCCAGGACCCGGGGTTATTCTGGCACTTGGCAGCATTTCTGCTGTCTTGCCAAGTGTTCATATTATATCATAATTAAATCGTTATTTTTAGCATCAGGATAAAAAAATGTAAAAATATTTTACAAAACGGCCTGAAATACAGCAAAAGTGTTTCAAAAAATACTTTTTGCTTCTCAAGCATAACGGCAGCATTTGATTAAAAAAGTGCGCTGAGTCATATAATTGTATGAAACCTTCATCTATGGTAAAATATACTGATAGAATATTGCAGATTGGGTGATTTTGTGCATTTAAAGTCATTTTCGACTTATGGATTCAAATCCTTTGCAGATAAAATTGAATTAAGCTTCGGTTCGGGCATTACGGCAATCGTTGGACCTAACGGCAGCGGCAAGAGCAACATTTCTGATGCGATCCGCTGGGTACTGGGCGAGCAAAGCGCCAAATATCTGCGCGGCAGCAAAATGGAAGATGTTATTTTTTCCGGCAGCGGCAAGCGCAGGCCTTTGGGTGTTGCCGAAGTGACGCTGGTTTTTGACAACAGCGACCATCGCCTCAGCCTTGATTTTGATGAAGTAAGCATTACCCGCCGCGTTTTTCGCAGCGGTGACAGCGAATACTCCATCAATAAAAAGAACTGCCGTTTAAAAGACATTCTTGACCTTTTGGCAGATACTGGTCTGGGACGTGGTTCTATGTCCATTATCGGTCAGAATAAGATCGATGAAATACTGAACAGCCGTCCTGAAGAACGCCGCGCTTTGTTTGAAGAAGCCGCTGGTATTGCCAAGTTCAGGATGCGTAAAAAAGAAGCTATGCGGCGTCTGGACGATACCGCTGCCAACCTGACCCGCATCAACGACATCAAAGCCGAAGTCGAAGGTCAGGTAGAGCCTCTGCGTCTTGCTGCAGAACAAACACGCAAATTCAATCTGCTGGATAAAGAACTGCGTGCCTGCAAACTGACCCAATTTGTGCACAAGATAGAAAATATTGAAAATATTCGGCAGAAGCTGAACACACAGGATGCCGAACTTGAAAATAAAGTACTGGAACGCGCTACTGCCGTCAGCACACAGGAAGCTGAATGCAGTGCCTTACAAATGGAGCTGGATAAGCTCAGTGAAGCTTATAACCGTATTCAGGACGATATCAAAGAAAAAGAAACAGCTCTGGAAAAACTGCGTGGTCAGGAAGCTGTGTTGGCAGAGCGTGTTCGGCAAAGCGAAAAATCAGGACTGCGTTTGGAAGAGCAGGGCAAAAAGCTGCAGGAACAGATCGCAGCTTTGGATACTCAGCTCAAAACGATGGTCGTGGATTATGACCGTTTAGAAGCGCAGCAGGCTGCCGCACAGCTTTTGGTAAGCAGGCTGACCGGAGAACAGGCAGAAAAAGAAACACGTATCAGCGAAGCTGAAGCGGCAATGGAAGATATGAAAACAGCTGCTTTCGATAATATGCGTACAATGGTCAATCTGCGGAATGAGATCCGTGGACTGGAGCAGGAGCAGGAACAGCGGATGCGTAAGCGTGACGCCCTTAAAAAGAGCATCGCCGAAGCAGAAACCGCAGGCGAAGAACTGCAGACCCGTTACCGTAATATGAACGATGAGCAGAGCAATGTAGAAAACTCTTTGGAGCTTATTAAACGCGATGGCAGGGAAGTGAGTGCTAAAGCTGCCGAAGAGACCGAAGCGCTGAATAAAGTTCTGTCGCAGCATAAAGACTGTCAAAACAGGATCACAGCGCTGGAAAGCCGTTTGAACCTGCTGCAGAATATGCAGAAAAGCTATGAAGGCTTTGGCTATGGGATCAAAACAGTGCTGCAGTCGCAGGAACCCTGGCGCAGTGAAGTTATCGGTGTTGCCGCCGAACTGATCGAAGTGCAGCCTGAATATGTAGTTGCAATAGAAACTGCATTAGGAGGAGCGGCGCAGAACCTTGTTATGGGCAGTTCGGAAGCCGCCAAAAAGGCCATCGCCTATCTTAAACAGCGTCAGGCCGGCCGGGCGACCTTCCTGCCGCTTGATACTATCAAATATTATGAACGCCGCAGTGAAGAAGAGGCACTGGCAAAACTGCCGGGTATTCGGGGATTTGCTGCCGATCTGATCGGCTATGATATAAAACTGGCGCCGATCTTTAAATTTTTGCTGGGTCGGGTGCTGGTAGCGGACAATATGGATGCCGCTTTGGCAGTCGCCAAAAAAAGCAGCTTTCGTACCAGAGTCGTTACTTTGGCGGGAGATGTCGTCAATGCCGGCGGTTCGCTGACCGGCGGCAGCAGGCAGCAGAAGGAAGCCGGCTTTCTGTCGCGCGGCAAAGAGATCGACGAACAGGAACAAAAGGCGGGTGTCTTGCGCCGTGAGCTGTTGGGATATCAGGAGCTGCTTGAAGAACACGAAGGCACCTTAAAAGTTTATAACAACAAACTGGTGGAACTGCGCCAGGACCTGCAGCAGAAGGAAATCCGCAAAGCTGAGCTGGGCGTAGCTCTGGAGCGTTTAAGCGCAGAGCAGCGTCAGGCTGCGGAACGGCTGGAGCTTCTGCTGGATGACCGTAATCAGGTTTCTCAGGAATATATGGCAGCTCGCCAGCAGCTTACCGACCTGCGCCCGCAGCTAACGGCGCTGGAAGCCGAAGACGCACAGGGCAAACAGCTGCTGGATGATCTGCAGAAACAAACGGCCGCAGACCACAGCGCGCTGGCATCTATCCGCAATCGTCTGCAGGATGCCAGGGTCGAACTGGAATCGACTGCCGCACGGACTACGATGATGGCCGAGCGGATGCAGCAGCTTGATGCCGATATGGGGCGTATGCAGCAGGAACTCGCTGCTAATGAAGACGAGCAAAAGCATTTGCTTGACGTGATAACGGCCAGCAAAATCAGCACTGAACAGCTGGCTGCCAGCAGTACCGCATTACTGGCCGAATTACAGACCGTTGTCGGCGGTAAAGATGAATTCGGGGCCAAACGTATTGCCATTACTGAAAAGCAGGCAGTGGCAGGCGAGAGGCTGGATTCTTTGAAAAAAGAACTGACTGTTGCTGAAACCAGGCGCAATCAGGCAGCGATGGAAATGGTACGTCAAAACAGCGACTATGACCATGCTCTGGAACAGCTGGCGACTGAATACCGTATTACTCTGGACGAAGCACGTGCCAGCGGTGATCTGCTGGATGAAAGCGATGCGGCTTTACGTCGGCGTGAACTGCGTCTGGAGCGTGAAATTGAAACCTTAGGCCCGGTAAATCCTGCGGCAATCGAACAATATGAAGCTGTCAGCGAGCGCTATGAATTTTTACAGCGTCAATACAGCGATCTTTCAGAGGCCAAAGCCAATCTGGAAGCAGTTATCAGCGAAATCAACTCCGGTATGGCCAAACGCTTCAAAGAGGCCTTCGGAAAAATAAACGAATATTTTTCCGACTGTTATGTGCGTTTATTCGGCGGCGGTACTGCTGCTTTAAAACTTACTGACCCTAATGATGTTTTAGGCAGCGGCATCGATATCGAAGTGCAGCCTCCCGGTAAAAAACTGCAGAGCCTCTTCCTGCTATCAGGCGGCGAGCGGGCCCTGACGGTTATCGCCCTGCTGTTCGCTCTGCTCAGCTATCAGCCTTCGCCCTTCTGTATCCTTGACGAAATAGATGCGGCGCTTGACGAAGCTAACGTTGACCGCTTTGCGAAATTCCTGGCAGCCTATGCCGAAAGCACGCAGTTTATTGTTATCACACACCGCAAAGGCACTATGGAAGCCGCGCATGTTCTGCACGGCGTTACCATGGAAGAATCCGGTGTTTCTAAATTACTATCTGTCAAATTGAGCGAAAAGGAGTGAGAACATGGGATTTTTAGAACGACTGAAAGACGGACTCAGCAAGACCCGCCGCAACTTTACTGACCGCATCGAAGAACTTGTAGGTATGTCGGCTAAAGTCGATGAAGACTTTCTGGAAGAACTGGAAATGATCCTTCTGAGCGGTGATGTTGGTGTCAAAACCACAGAAAAGCTTATCGATGCTGTTCGTCAGGCTGCTAAAAAGAAAGAAATCGAGGGGACGGAGCAGGTTATGCCGTTCCTCAAAAAATATATTGCCGAAATGCTGCAGGACGAAGGACAGCGTACCCGTATCGGTGCCAAACCTACGGTTATTCTTGTCGTGGGCGTCAATGGTGTTGGTAAAACCACTACTATCGGCAAGCTGGCCAACTATTTTCATCTGTTCAAATACAAAGTCATGCTGGCTGCCGGCGATACCTTCCGTGCCGCCGCTGCCGAACAGCTGCAGATTTGGGGGGAGCGTGCCGGCTGCGAAGTTATCCGTCACGAAGAAGGCGCTGATCCGGCTGCCGTGGTTTTTGACGCTGTCAAAGCTGCTATTGCCCGCAATGTCGACGTACTTTTTATTGACACTGCCGGACGGCTGCATAATAAAACCAATCTGATGAACGAGTTGGAGAAAGTACACCGCATCATCAAACGCGAGATACCAGAAGCTCCGCATGAAACCTTTCTCGTGCTGGATGCAACGACAGGGCAGAACGCTATCAATCAGGCCAAAGTCTTTATGGAAACCGCCAACGTCACCGGTGTTGTGCTGACCAAGCTCGACGGTACGGCTAAAGGCGGTGTCGTTATTGCTATCAAAGAAGAACTTGGCTTGCCTGTTAAGTGGATCGGTGTCGGCGAAGGCATTATGGATTTCCGGCCCTTTGAAGCCGATAAATTTGTCGACGCCTTGTTTGATGGTGACAAGTAAAAATGCTTGACAGCCTCTACGATTTTCGATATAATACCAAAGTCGGATAAAATATGTAAAGATTTTGGTGATTGAAATGCAGGAAAACAGTTTGGAGCAAAGAGTACGGTTAGGACGTTTGTTCGATGCCTACGGCTGCCTGCTCACCGAAAAACAGCAAAAATGTCTGGAGCTGTATTTCTGCGACGACCTTTCGCTGGCTGAGATAGCCGATGAACTTGAAGTATCAAGACAAGCGATACATGACCTTATCAAACGGGTAGAGCATACTCTGGAACGCTATGAAAGCAAACTGGCGCTGCTGGCCCGCGATGATCACGATAAAAAGCTGCTGGAAGAAATGAGCCGGCTGCTGGCTGACCACCTTGCCCAAAGCGGTGGTTCGGTAGAACTTCAACAAGTACGCCGCATTTTAGACGAATTGAGCGGCGAAAGTAGGTAAAAATGGCTTTTGAAAATTTATCTGAAAGACTGCAAAATGCGATAAAAATGTTCCGCGGCAGCGGCAAAATAACAGAAGACGATCTTAAAGCGCCTCTGCGCGAAGTGCGGATGGCTCTGCTTGAAGCCGACGTCAACTTTAAAGTCGTTAAAGATTTTGTTGCCAATATCAAAGAACGCGCGCTGGGCGAAACAGTTCAGCAAAGCCTGACTCCCGGTCAGCAGATCATCAAGATCGTCAACGACGAACTGACCCAGCTTTTGGGCGGCACACAAAGCAAGCTCACCGTAGCGGACAAACCGCCTACAGTCATTATGCTGGTAGGTCTGCAGGGCGCTGGTAAAACTACTACCGCCGGCAAGCTTGGCAGCCTGCTGCGGAAAAAAGGCAAAAAGCCGTTGCTTGTAGCGGGCGACGTTTACCGTCCTGCGGCTATCAAACAATTACAGGTTCTGGGCGAACAGCTCTCACTGCCTGTCTTTGCTCTTGGCGATCAGGTATCACCGGTCGAGATAGCGCGCAAGGCAATGGATAAAGCATTCTCACTGGCTTGCGACACGGTAATCATCGATACCGCGGGCCGCTTACATATCAACGAAGAACTGATGGACGAACTGCGCAATATCAAAGCTGCCGTCAATCCGCATGAAATATTGCTGGTTGTCGATGCGATGACAGGCCAGGACGCAGTCACTGTAGCCGAAAGCTTCAACGGCGAGCTGGGCATAGACGGACTTATCGTTACCAAGCTCGACGGCGACGCCAGAGGCGGTGCTGTATTGTCAGTAAAAGCAGTTACCGGACGCCCGGTCAAATTTGTCGGTATGGGTGAAAAGCTTGACGCTTTGGAACCTTTCCATCCCGACCGTATGGCATCCCGTATTCTGGGCATGGGCGATATCCTGTCTCTGATCGAAAAGATCCAGTCCACGACCGACCTTGCCAAAGCTTTGGAAATGGAAAAGAAACTGCGCAAAGACGAATTCACGCTCGAGCAGTTCCTGGAACAAATGCAGCA